>QWCZ01000635.1_pt1 | contig 16793 bp, 13 predicted proteins | sample 1972651 | NCBI WGS metagenome assembly QWCZ01 (sample SAMN09866695, study PRJNA288562) | Human oral metagenome isolate pre1_saliva, whole genome shotgun sequencing... | isolation source: mouth | host: Homo sapiens | place: USA: California
CCACGCTCATTAAAGTATCCTTTCGTATTAAACCAAAATGTCCAATTTAGATTCTTATCAAAACTATTACCTAGCCCGTCTAATCCCCAATAGTAATAACAATCTGAATTACTACCGCCTCCATTATTACCACTACCGCCTCCGTTATTACCACTACCGCCTCCATTATTACCACTATCGCCTCCGTTATTACCACTACCACCTCCATTATTACCACTACCGTTTTGTCCATCAGAACCAGATTTTGGCGGTTGGTAGGTATTCGTAATATTCACTTTTTTCCCACCGCGGTAGATGGTAGTTTTCGGGTCGTTTATGTAGGAGTACTCTTTTAGCGGTCCCTTATCCAAGGTTACTTCTGTTTCGCCCATTGGAGCATTAAGTGTTGCCCCTATGGAAAAATTCCCCTCTACATTGGTTCTATGTTCTATTTTTGGATTAAAAACGAAGGTGAGGTAATCTTTTGTTTCATCAGCTACGATATGCCCATACATTACCTTTGGAATCATATATCTCATAAGTTTTCGTAATTAGGGTAACATTACTTGGCCGTGGCACCCTCACAAAGTCGCCCGTTTTCAATAAATTGTCTAGCGGACGGAAATTAAATTTTCCTACGAGAGCCACTCTTTGCTTAAATGGCTCTGGCGTAGATACTTTCTCTATTGGGTCTTTGATGGTTTTACCTTTTTCCAACCAAGCATAATTGTCTATATGCCTAAAATAGATATCGGTAACACTCGCTCCATTAGCACTGAGGTCTCGTGTTTCTGTGGCTACCTCCGAGGTCTGTGCAAATAACAAACCACTAAGCCACACAAAAATTCCGCAAATAATGCGATGCAATAATTTCTGTTTCATATTATGATTTTACTAAATTTTAATTACTTGCAAAATAATTTTTTCCTACAAATCACAAAATATTTATAAGAACAAAATATAGAGCGGAGCAATATTATTCCGCTCTATATATCTATTTAGAATAATGTATTATTCTTAATGATCCTCCGAAATTCTCATTCTAAGATTAGGATTTACTCGTACCACTGGCGGTGCCAATGTATTTATTACCCTAATAATATCATCTCTTTCATATGTACTACTATCCACTTCGGATTTATACCCTGGTATATTCTCCTCTTCTATGGCAACCTCAGGGTATGAAGTATAATTATTTCCATAAAAATCTATAGTTGGAATACGATACTCAAACTCTACTTCTTCATTTCCATCTTTATCAGTTGTAGGTGTTCCTGCAGCTATGATAGGTTTTAGTATTCTCACACTCTCTGGGTAAGGATTTCCGTCTGCATCATTTTTATTTGGTTTGTAGGTGAGTTTCACTCTTAGTCTTACCTCTGGTTTGGTGGCAACACTCTTTGCTCCCTTCCATATCTTTTTACCTTTTAGTGTCCAAACGCCATACGATAATACGCTCTCATTATTTACCTTAATAAGGTTAGTCTTTCCATCTACTATGGTAACCTTCACTCCTTTTCTGTACTCATTACTTATTTTATATATCCCTCCTTCTATTTCGTATTTGTATTCGACTTCGGCGGTGGCCTTAGGATCAGGATTAGGTTTAAATTTAGTATAAATCTGGTTTGCTGGTCTTATTTCTTTTAATAAATAATCTCCTGCTGTTAGCGTTTCAGAAATTGCAAATCCATTGGCTCCCGTAGTGAGGGTTACTTTGGTGAAGCTTGTATCTACCACTCCCGAAGCATCTAATTTCTCAATCGTAAATTTAGCTCCCTCTCCTGCTTCGCTACTATTTCCATCGAGATATTTGTATATCTGTATAGTATTTACTTCTTCTTTGTAGTTCGCTATCCACATTGAATTATTACCATAATTATACTCCGGTGCATATCCCACTGGTGGCGTAGGCTCGGTAATCTCAAATATTAGTTGTCCTATATCTTCAAGTTTATTACCATATTCATCATACAAAATAATATTTTTTAGCGGTTCAAAATCTACATAATTTTTTCCCTCCTCTAATGTCCCTGCTGGGATTGTTACTGGGATATTAATCACCGTTGGATTAGTAATGTTATTATTATTCTTATCCTTAGCATAGGTTACCTTCACATTCAACGATACCTCTGGATACTGAGAGCCCGCTGGCAAGTTCGGAAAATATTTTCGGAACCCAGTTCCACTAAAACTATAACTTATTCTTTTTTTAGTATTGACTATTGCTTTTAGGATTGGTTCTTCATTATCTTTTATTACCTCAAATGTTTCGACATAAGGCATATATCCACCTCCTTTTGGTAGAATAGTTTCTTTTAGGATATATTTCCCTTCTGATAGTTTCTCAGACTTAGCTTTCCCTTTCGCATCAGTAGTTAAAGTAATAGTTCGAAATGCTGTATCTATCTCTGTATCACTACCTGCCACAAATTTATTAAGGGTGAAAGATACTCTTTCTGCTGGTAGAATAGCTCCATTTTCTTCCTCTTTATATTTCGTTAGGAAAAGTCTATTAGCCCAATCGGTATTCGCATCTACCCCTAATGGTAATGATGTTGGGATAACACTGAAGTAATAATTTATATTATCCTCACACCCTTCCGATTTATAATTTATATCTTGTCCATCTACATTTACCATCACTTTACTACCGACATAGGTAGCATCAGCAGGGTTATCGGTTTTATAAACTACTTTATAAGCTTTGGTGCCTACTCCGTGTTTTAGTTCTATAGTTACTTCATAATCACTCTTATTGAAGGTAATAAGTCCTGCTTGCTCTGTTCCCGTATAATTTGCAAACTCCGTAGCATCGGTGAAGAGTTGTAACTTATTACCAATAATAGAACCATCGGCTACATTTGTCTCATAAAGCTCGAAAGAATTTCGAATAAAAGGAAAAAATGATTGTCTATTCTTATATCCTGTAGCAATCTCATTCCCAAAAAGTTTAAAAATAACCTTCTTGGTACCATAGTCTTCATTGGTAATTTTCGAAAAATAAGAACCATCTGATTGATAATATTTATTCATATTGAAAATCATCGTCCAAGTCAGATGCTCGTCAATACTAGTCCCTTTTCCTATCACCATCCAAAAATATTGACACGGACCCTTATCTTCCTCTACATTACCTGGTTGATAGACATTCGTAATCGTTACACTATTTCCACCGCGGTAGATGGTAGTTTTCGGGTCGTTTATGTAGGAGTACTCTTGTAGCAGTCCCTTATCCAAGGTAACAGGTGTATCACCAACGGGTGCATTTAGGACTGCTCCTATGGAGAAGTTCCCCTCGACATTAGTTCTATATTCTATTTTTCGATTAAAAACGAAAGTAATATAATTTTTTGTATTATCGGCCACAATATGCCCAATTACATTATCATTAGAATCTTTTATCTCGTAGTTTCTTGTGATTAGGGTAACATGACTTGGCAATGGCACTCTCACGAAGTCTCCCGGTTTCAGTAGATGGTCCAGCGGGACAAAATTAAACTTCCCTACGATAGCTACTTTCTCATCATACGGAGATAATACTCTCACCCGCTCTATTGGAGATTTTACGGTCTTATTATTCTTTTCATCTAGCCACGCTTGGTTGTCTATATGCCTGAAATAGACATCAGTAACACTCGCTCCGTTACTACTTAGGTCTCGCTCCTCAGTAGCAATCTCCGTAGCCTGAGCATACAGCAGACTACTAAATCCCATAAAAATTCCGCAAATAATGCTACACAACAATTTTAATTTCATAATAGATGTTTTAGTCATATCCTATAATTTCACAAAATTTACAAAAAAATCCTTTTTTTCTAAAAATAAATTTCTAACTTTGCAAAGTTAAAAAAAATTGTAAAATAAAGGCACGTTCAAGATGAAAAAAAACTTTTTAACATTAAGTATTATAGCGAGTGTATTCTCCTATGCACAAAACCAAAACGCAATAGAGGGGCGTATGGGTATCAATACTACCACGCCAAGAGCTACTCTTGATATAGTTGCAGAAGATGATGATACCAACCCAGGGTTGATAGTTCCAAACATTACCGATGAAAACGGAAAAATAACCAAACAAGAAGTAATCAAAAAATTAGAAAAAAAAGTAGTAGATGGCAAAACAAAAGATTTTGCAGAATCTACACTAATCTATGTAAAAGGCGAAAATTTTGATAACAAACGAATTGATATAGACTCAAACTCCAAAACAGAGGAAGTATCACAAAAAGGATTCTACTACTACGATGGTAAAGATTGGCTACCACTAAGACCAAAAACACAAATGTACCTACCATCCATAGTCCTAGAAACAGAACTACCACCCAAAAAAGGTACAAAACCCTACACTTCTGCAGAAGCAAATAAAATAGAATATTGTGTAAATCTGTATAATGTATATCAAGGACAATTTAAAAATATTACTAATGATAATAAACCTGCAACTTCCTCAAATGATAAGCTAAATGATGGATGTCGTGGTGCTACTGTTACAGATGCTACTAAAACAATATCTATAAAAGATAAAACCTATAAAGCTTCTACTGAGAGTAGAAAATTAGAAGTTCTTGAAAGTGGTGATGATTTTGACTATTATGTAACTTACTACGACCCCGATATATTCAAAGATGTAAAAATTGAGAATAGAACTCTAAAATACAAAATAATAAGAAACGAAACAGACCCTACAAAAACAAAGAATAATATTACAGATAAAACCTTTATCTCAATCTTATTAAGAGAACATTAATCTGTAAATTTTAATTATAATAATAAAGCAACATAATAACAAGATGAAAAAGGTAATTTTAACAATCGGAATTTTAGCAGGAGTATCATCTACCTTCGCACAAGTGGGTCGTGTAGGTATCAATACTGATGACCCAAAAGCCACACTACATATAAAAGCTGATAAGAATAATAAGGATAACAACCCGGGACTAATCATACCAAATGTGAGTATGGATAAATTAAATGCAGAAGGACACGAAGAATCTACCTTAGTATATTATTCTGGTGGAAGTAATTCAGCGTATATTAATCAAAATGAAAACTCTACTACAGAAAACATTGGTTCTAAAAAAGGGTTTTATTACTACGATCACGATAATAATGACTATAACGACTGGCAAAGGATAATAAGAAAAGCACAATTCTATATGCCATCTATAGTAACGCCTACCACCGTAGGTACACATACCATAAATCTGTATGAAGAATATATCAAACAATATGCAGATAGCAAAGGTTCTAATACATCTAACAAACAAGCACCAAATAGAAGTTGGAATATCCAAACCAATAACAACGACAACTCTTTAAAAACCTATGCTAAGGACGACTTAGATTATTTCGTAGTTTATTACGATAAAAATGTATTCACCGACCTAAATGTAGATGAAAATGGTGTTTTAACCTATACAGTAACTGCCGAAGGTGCTAAGAATATTTCAGCACAGACCTTTATGAATATAGTATTACAAGAGAGATAATTTTTCTTCATATATAATTATTCTACAAGCGAAGCCCCTCCCGAAATGGGAGGGGCTTCCTCTATATACTTGTTTTAATTTGGCATCTTAAATCCTTTGGTGTAGATTCTTCCATAATCATCCACAAATTCCACTCTCACATTTCCAACAAATTTGTTTAGGATTCGTTCTACATCGGCCTGCGAATTCACGGGTTTTCCATTTACTTTCAGTACGATATATCCTTCTTGGAGACCTATTTTACTCATTTCACCATTTTCATTTACATTTTTGGCGATTACACCAGAATCTAACCCATAACCTATTTTTACACGCTCACTGAGGGGGTCAAACTCGGCACCTATTTTTTCAGTTACGCTTAGGTCTGCTTTTGTTCGTGTAGAGGTTCCTCCTTTTTGGTCTTTCAGTTTTACACTCGCGGTATATGTTTTTCCATTTCGTAGATAGGTTACTTCTACTTTATCACCAGGGCGTCGGCTACCGATAGCTTCGGATAGGTCAGCATAGTCTTCTATATTTTTATTATTAATTTTTTTGATAATATCTCCCACTTTGATACCTGCATCATAAGCTCCTCCATTGTCAGCAACATTTCTCACATAAACACCAGAACCTACTTTTATGTTGGTTTTTTCTTGTTTATTATAGCTTGCCACGGCTTGCTCATCAGATAAATCAAACACTCCTATACCTAAAAAGCCTCTCTGTACGATACCGAATTTTTTGATATCTTCTACAATTTTTCTTGCTAAGTTAGATGGCACTGCAAAGCCATACCCTTGATAATATCCATTTGTAGAGGAAATTGCAGAGTTTATACCAATCAAATCACCATTAGCATTCACCAATGCTCCTCCCGAGTTACCTGGGTTTATAGCAGCATCTGTCTGTAAAAAACTTTCAATTGGATTAGATGCCTCTCCCTTAGAACCAAGTATGCCTATACCACGACCTTTTGCAGAAATGATACCTGCTGTTACGGTAGAATTTAAGCCCATTGGGTTTCCTACAGCCAATACCCATTGTCCAACTTCTACGGCATCGGAGTCTGCAAAATTAAGGTAAGGGAGTCCCTTGTCTTCAATTTTCAATAGGGAAATATCAGTATTTGGGTCAGTCCCCACGAGCGTTGCGATATAGGTTTTCTTATTAGATAGCACTACCTCCAATTTATTGGCACCTGCCACCACATGATTATTAGAGATAATATAACCATCAGGTGAGATAATTACCCCAGACCCCATTCCCGAAGGCATATTATCAGGCATCTGTTGTTGCTCTCTACGGCCTCCACCACCGAACGGATTTCCAAAGAAATATTCAAAAATATCATCATTTGTAGCTCGGTTTGGTGTTATTTTTTTATAATTTTTGATAGTTACCACCGCTGGCACAGTCGTTTTTGCAGCTCTCACGAAATCATCGGAAGTAGCGGCAGTATTCATTCCCACGAAGCTTGTAGTTCCTTTTTTCGGAGCGAAGAATGAATAATCAGCATCGTTATTATTAGTACCATTATCCAAAAGTTTGTAGGCTCCCAAAGTCGTAGCACTAGACACAATTCCCATAAAGAGATACGGCAATGCTTTTTTCATTTTGTCATTCATAGTATTCCAAATTAAATTTGTTTGTGAATTTGTATTATTATTTTTACTAAAACAAAGATACTACTAAAAAAGTATATTATCAATCACTCCAAAGATGTTTTTAACTAAAATTTAACAATACATAATTACTTTTAAGGTTTTTTCAAAAATAAAAATTTTAACATCAATAATATTCCTAATAAAAACTTCGCCCTTTTATCTTACAAAAATCTGATTTTTTTCCAGAAAAATAAATTACTATATTTGCCACTATACAAAAAAATAGAACCTATGCAAACAACCAATACTCTATTGATGATAGAACCTATTGCATTTGGATACAACGCCCAAACAGCAGAAAACAATTATTTCCAAGTGAATTCCGAGAATACAGAAACCCAAGACAAGGCACTCGTAGAATTTCGGCAGTTCGTAGAGAAACTCCGCAAAAAAGATATCAATGTAATTGTCGTAAAAGATACTCTAGAGCCACACACTCCCGACTCTATTTTTCCAAATAATTGGGTGAGTTTCGGTGCCGATGCACGAGTTATCCTATACCCTATGTTCGCACCAAATAGACGAGACGAAAGACGAATGGATATATTGGAACAACTAAAAAACGAAGGATTTAAAATAAACGAAATCCTTGACTATTCTACCTACGAAGCCAAAAACACCTTCCTTGAAGGAACTGGAAGTATGATTTTTGACCACGATAATAAAATCGCTTATGGCTCCGTATCTCTACGATTGGACGAACAACTTTTCCGTAACTTCTGTGAAAAAATAGGCTATACTCCCATTGTATTCCACTCCTATCAAACCGCAGGGCAAGAGAGACTACCCATCTACCACACTAATGTAATGATGTGTGTAGGCGACCAATATGTTGTAATCTGCCTAAACTCCATAGACGACGAAAACGAAAGAAAATCCGTAGTAGAGACCATACAAAAAACAAATAAAGAAATCATAGAAATATCGGAACAGCAACTCCAACAATTCGCAGGAAATATGCTACAAGTCCATAACAACAATGGAGAAAAATTCCTCGTAATGAGCCAATCCGCATATCTATCTCTCACACAAGAACAAATCCAAAAAATTGAGAAATATAACCAAATCCTCTACGCTGACCTAACTACCATAGAAACCAACGGAGGAGGAAGTGCCAGATGTATGCTCGCCGAAGTATTTCTACCAAAAAATTAAAAAAAATAAGAAAAAACAAGAGTATAGCTACTCTTGTTTTTGTTTTAAAATATTCTTTGCTCTCTCCCAAAGAATATCCATTTCCTGCAAACTCATATCCGAAAGTTTTAGGTTCGTTTCGTGGGCTATTTCCTCCATCTTCTGAAAACGACTGATGAATTTCGTATTGGTCTTTTCAAGGGCAGTATCTGGATTAATTCCCGATATTCTAGCATAATTAATCAATGAAAAGAGGATATCACCAAACTCTTCTTCTCGCTTTTTTAGGTCTGTTTCCTGCTGGTATTCGTGTAATTCTTCCTCTACCTTTTGCCACGCCTCGCTAGGAGTTGAAAAATCAAAACCAATACCTTTTACTTTATCTTGAATACGATAGGCCTTCACCAAACTTGGCAACCCTTTTGGGACACCTGCCAAAATGGATTTATTTCCCTCTTTCAGTTTAAGTTTTTCCCAATTTCGTTTTACATCCTCCTCATCTTGTACTTGGACACTACCATAAATATGAGGATGACGAAAGATGAGTTTATCAATCAAGGAATTAACAACATCACCTATATCAAAATAGTCTTTTTCGGAGGCTATTTTAGCATAAAAAATCAAATGGAGTAATACATCTCCCAACTCCTTTTTTATCTCAAGCATATCCTCAGCAAGTATAGCATCCGTAAGTTCGTAGATTTCCTCTAAAGTAAGATGCCGAAGACTTTGCAGAGTTTGTTTTTTATCCCAAGGGCACTTCTCACGGAGATCATCCATTACATCGAGGAGTCTGCCGAAAGCCTCCATTTTATCTTTTCGACTGTTCATTATTTCATACTTTTATTGTGCAAAAATAAGGTTATTATCCTTTAAAATTTTAATATAATTATAAAAAGTTTTACTTTTGCTGAAATATACTATTTACTTCAATGAAGAATTTTTTTATCGTAGCGAAATTATTATTTTTTTCATTCGCTTTCTCACAAATATCACATACTATCATGAAAGGAGATACCCCTTATAATATCTCCAAGAAATATGGTATTACGATTAATGAACTCTACAAAGAAAATCCTCAACTAAAGGATGGTTTCAAGATTGGAGAAATCATCAATATTAAAGATAATACAAAAAAAAACATACCCATAGAGACTAAAATCGGACGAATCGTATTGCAAGAAAAACAAACACTGTACAGCATTACGAAACAGTTCCGTATCACAGAGGAAGAACTTAGACGCCTCAACCCGAATCTGAAAATAGCCGTAGGCAAAGAAATCTCTCTACCTCTGGAAAATATTAACAAATATAAAGACGCCAAAACAATCTCGGCTACCAGCGTACCTTATCTCGTAGAAAAAAACACGCCAACCAACACCAAAACAGCAGAGCAACAGTATGTATTACACAAAGTAACCAGCGATGACACAACCTTTGGGATAATCCACAAATATGGCATCAGTATTGATGAACTAACAGAACTTAACCCTCAACTATCTAATGGGTTAAAGGTAGGCTCTACACTAAAAATACGAAAATACGACGCTATATACACCAAAACCAATGGCAATGCACTAAATGTGGCGTTAATGCTCCCCTTCGGATTTGACAGCAATGATGAAAAATACCGAAATATGGCAACAGACTTCCTTTCGGGAGCATTATTAGCAATTGAAAGAAATACACGAAATGGATTACAATTAGATGTAAAAATCATCGACTCGGGAAATGAACAATCCTTTAAAAAATCACTCTCACAAATCAATCAAAAGAATACTGACCTAATTTTTGGGCCGTTCTTTAAATCTAATATTATTGATGTTTTGGATTTCTTGGGAAATAAAAAAATCCCCGTGGTCGCTCCATTTGCCAACTCAGAGGATTTGTACAACTATCCTAACCTCATCGTAATGGAAACTGCCGATATTGTCTTTGCAAACAGAATTGCTAAGGAAGTAGAGGAAAGCTATAACAACGAAAAAATATTCATCGTGAGTGGGAATAACAAATCCATCTCCCAAGCACTGAAAAACAACCTCAGCAAATCACTCAAAAATGCAAATATCAACATCGTGAATACAGCGGATGAAATCCAACTAGACAAAAATATGATGACGGGAAAACCCGCTCCTGTTATTACCATTTTGGCATCAAATAACGATAATGACGGGACTCTATTCACCAATAAAGTGATTGAACTAGCCAACGAGGTCAATGGCATAAAAGCTTTTAGTCTATATCATACGAATAGTTTTGACAAAAAATCAGAGGCTCTTTATAAGGTAAATTTGATATATCTCATTGACAGAAAAATCAATATAGAAGGTACTTTTGAGCAAGAAATTATGGCTCAATATAAAGAAAAATATTGCAAAAATATATCAAAATATGCCGTTATCGGTTTTGACATTGTGAATGATATTCTCAGTCGTGAAAATACGAAAGGTGAGGTCTTCAAAAATATCAACAGAAGTCAAACCCAGCTTGCCACAAAATTTGAATTTGTAAAAGCAAAAGCAGGTGGTGCTTATATTAATATTGGTTACCGCGTGATTAGATTAGTTCCATAATAATCCAATATTTTAAACATTAAATTCAACTTTATTAATAAAAATATGAAAGCATTAGTATTCCCTGGTCAAGGGGCTCAATTCGTAGGAATGGGTAAAGATTTATATGAATCTAATGAAAACATCAAATCTTTAATGGACTCTGCAAATGAGATTTTAGGATTTGATATTTTAAATATTATGTTCAATGGCACCGATGAAGATTTAAAACAGACAAGTGTTACTCAGCCTGCTATATTCATCCACTCCATAGCAAAAGCAAAATCCTTAGATATTTCTGATGCTAAAATGGTTGCCGGACACTCTCTTGGTGAGTTTTCAGCATTGGTAGTGAGTGGAGTTCTTTCCTTTGAAGATGGACTAAAACTAGTTTCTACAAGAGCGAAGGCAATGCAAGAAGCCTGTGATATTCAAGCAGGAACAATGGCTGCTATACTTGGACTTTCGGATGAAAAAGTGGAAGAAATTTGCCAGCAAGTGACAGGAATAGTGATACCTGCCAACTACAACTGCCCAGGACAACTTGTAATCTCTGGTGAAGTCTCCGCCGTAGAAGAGGCTTGTATAAAACTAAAAGAAGCAGGAGCCAAAAGAGCTTTACTACTTCCTGTTAATGGTGCTTTCCACTCACCATTAATGCAATCGGCACAAGAACAATTAGCCAAAGCCATTAATAATACTCATTTTAATGATGCCCAAATTCCTGTTTATCAAAATATAACTACTACTCCTGTTGTAAGCGCTGATGAAATTAAGAAAAATCTCATCGCTCAGCTTACAGGCTCTGTAAAATGGACTCAGTCTATCCAAAATATGATAAAAGATGGGGCAACTCATTTTGTAGAAGTAGGTCCAGGTAAGGCTCTACAAGGTATGATTAAGAAAATCAATAACGAGGTAGTTGTAGAATAATTACAACATAAATAAAATATTAATGCAAACTTTCTCTACGGGAAAACTCCTGCTCACTTCGGAATATGTCATCTTAGATGGGGCATTAGCTCTGGCGGTGCCTACTCGCTTGGGGCAGGAGTTTTCTTGTGAAGAAAATACAACCGCTCCCCATCATATCCTCTGGGAAGCTTTTCATCAGAATAAGCCTTGGCTAAAAATTAAAATAAATTACAAAAATTGGAAAATTATTGAGACCAATATTCCGTCTTCAGCTCAGTTTATCCTAAAAACACTGCAAATCATCCAAAAATTATCTCTTGATAAATTCAAAGATAAGACCTCTTATCATATCAAAACCAACCTACAATTTCCTGCAAATTTCGGGTGGGGAAGCAGTTCTACCCTAATGGTAAATATATCTCGATGGGCTAATATCAATGCCTTTGAGCTCAATAAAATGGCCCTAGGAGGCTCTGGATACGATATTGCTGTAGCCCAAGAAATCTCAGCAATACTATATCGATTAGAAAATAACCAAAGACACATCGAGAGACTCCGCTACTCACCGAATTTCAAAAATGAACTTATCTTGATTCACCTCAATCAAAAACAAGACAGCCGAGAAGGAATTAATCTCTATCGCTCTCAACCCAAATCTCAGAAGTTAATAAACGATTTTTCGGAAATAACGAAAGATATTCTATACACTAAAAATATTGGTGACTTTACTGAATTAATGGAACTCCACGAAAAAAAATTATCTAATTTTCTCAAACTTAACACTATCAAAGAAAAATATTTTGCTGATTGCCCTTCATTTGTGAAAAGTCTAGGAGCATGGGGGGGGGATTTCGTCCTTTCAACAAAATTTTCCGACTACAAAAATTATTTTTTCGAGCGGGGATTCACTACGGTTTTAGACTATGAAGATGTCGTTTTATAACGCTTACAATCAAAGTTAATTCCCTACTTTGGACTATCATTTCCTTTGATACTATCTACTTTCAGATATTTTTAATAGGTTTATTTCCAAATTATATTTATTTAATAAACTGATTATCAATGCTAAAAATATTTTTGGATATTTGAAATAAAATACTTAACTTTTCACTTTGAAAAATCATTATTTATTACAAATATCAAACGAGATGAAAAATACGAAAATCGTAGAGGCATTGCAAAAATTAGGAATTGCAGGAAACAAAGAGATTGTTCATAACCCAAGTTTCGAGAAACTTTTCCAAGCAGAAATTTCTGAAAAGAACCAAGGATTCGAGGTAGGAGAAGTATCCAATTTAGGTGCTGTATCGGTGAAGACGGGTATCTTCACAGGACGTTCGCCAAAGGATAGATTCATTGTAAAAGATGATACTACTAAGGACACTATCCACTGGGGAAAAATAAATTTACCAACTACGCCTGAGGTATTCAACCATTGTAAAGATTTAGTTATCAAACAATTATCTACATCTGAAAAACTTTATGTTGTAGATGCTTTCTGCGGAACAAATCCTGACACAAGACTGAAAGTAAGATTCATAATGGAAGTTGCGTGGCAAGCTCACTTCGTTACTAATATGTTTATCCGTCCTTCTAGCTACGAGTTGGAAAACTTTGGAGAGCCAGATTTCATTATCATCAATGGGTCTAAAACGACAAATCCTAATTGGAAGGAACAAGGACTAAACTCTGAGAATTTTGTAATGTTTAACCTTACGGATAAAATCCAAATCATAGGAGGGACTTGGTATGGTGGAGAGATGAAAAAGGGTATGTTCTCTATAATGAACTACTACCTACCACTGAAAGGTATGGCATCTATGCACTGCTCTGCCAATGTTGGCGAAAAAGGTGATGTTGCATTATTCTTCGGACTTTCAGGAACGGGTAAAACGACTCTTTCTGCCGACCCTAAGAGATACCTCATCGGTGACGACGAACATGGATGGGATAACAGTGGGGTATTCAACTTTGAAGGTGGTTGCTATGCAAAAGTGATAGACCTATCTGCTGAGAAAGAGCCTGATATTTTTGGTGCTATCCGCCGAGATGCACTTCTTGAAAATGTTGTCATCAAAGAAAATGGGGAGCCATATTTTGAGGATAAATCCATTACAGAGAATACAAGAGTTTCTTATCCTATCTACCACATTAATAAAATCGTATTGCCATCAAAAGCAGGGCATGCAAAAAAGGTTATCTACCTTTCTGCTGATGCCTTTGGTGTATTACCGCCAGTCTCTGTATTAAATGAAGACCAAGCACAATACTATTTCCTAAGTGGATACACATCAAAATTAGCTGGTACGGAAAGAGGTATCACGGAGCCTCAGCCATCATTCTCTCCTGCATTTGGTGAAGCATTCCTTACCCTACACCCTACGGCCTACTCCAAAACGCTAATCGGAAAAATGAAAGAACACGGAGCAAAAGCATACCTTGTAAATACAGGCTGGAATGGAACAGGTAAGAGAATCTCACTAAAAGATACGAGAGCAATTATTGATGCAATTATTGATGGCTCAATAGAAAATGCTCCTAAAACAACAATACCAGTATTGAATTTGGAAATTCCTACTACATTACCAAAAGTTTCAGAAGGAATACTTGACCCAAGAGACACCTATACCAATGCCTCTGAATGGGAAGCAAAAGCCAAAGACCTAGCTGGAAAATATATCGCCAACTTTGAGAAATATTGCGATAATGAGGAAGGTAAAAGACTTGTTCCTGCTGGACCTCAGTTATAATCAAATTAACATTATTAATAGGTAACAAAAGCCACATTCCTAAAATTAGGAATGTGGCTTTTTGGAATTATAATTTTCTTAAAAATATCTAATAATTGTCTATTTTATTCTTATTACTTTTTCTTTGTATCTAATTTACTGAATTCTTTCACTACTTCATCTGTTTTAAAAAGATGGCTAGAAATCAATCTGAAATTGCCAATAGCAGCCTTGTATCCATCAATATCATAATCTGGAATGATAGTTCCCGCCGTAGCATCCGTTACTACTGCTACCTCAAAGCCATCTTCTACCAAATCTCTCAAATGAGAATCGATACATAGATTTGCAGACATACCTGCTAACACTACTTTATTGAATCCGTGTTTTCTTAATTGCAAAGCAAGGTCGTTAGATTCTGGTCCAAAAATCTTATGAGGAGATGCTACTACTACATTTTTTTGGTTAATATATTTTTTATATTGCTCTAACCAATCTGCTCCTGAGCCCTCAAATCCTTCGGTTGTATATTGACCTTTTCTATCAAAAAGATGTCCGTGGTGCATCATATACTCACCTGCTCCTTCAATTTTCCATTCATGGTCGTGAGGAAAATAATAGTGTGGAGACACAAACACCTTTACATTTTTATCTTGTGCAACCTTGAATATTTTGTCCAAATTCTCTACCGTATTATTTTCCATTACGGATTTTCCTACTACTCCCCAAGTTCCTCCTTTTGGACTAAGGAAATCATTTTGAGGGTCTACAATAACTATTGCTGTTTGGTTATCAATAGTAAAACCTGGGTCTGGTAATTGAGCATATACTCCTGCTCCCATCATCACGAATGCTAATGCACTAAAAAACTTTCTTATCATTGCTTTAATTATTTAATTTTGATGGTGCAAAGGTATAGCGATTTGCAGTCCTACAAAATGGACTTTTACGACAGATATATGGACTTTTATTTTATGTATTTTCTATCTATCCTATCTTTGTACTTTCACGATATTTCAATGGGGAGACCCCTACATTTTTCTTAAAATATCTACTAAAATAGAACTCATCATCAAATGCGAGTTCCCAAGAAATTTCCTTAACTGATTTTTGGGTAAGTTGCAGGAGCTTTTTAGCCTCCAAAATTATTCTATCTTGTAAAATCTGCTTTGGAGTTTTGCCAATTTCATTTTTTATCTTTCGGTTAAAGGCATCGGTTGTCAGCCCAAATTTATCAGCATAGAAAGAAATAGAATGCTCTTTTCTATAAAATTCCTCTACCAAATCTTGGAAATTCAGTACCTCATCAGTTAGATTTTTAGGAACTTCTGTTCCGATCAATCGTTTTTTCTCCTTGCTACAAAGTGCCAAAATCAGCTGTAAATAAGTCTTCAATACTGATGCTGAATAGGGGTCACAATCATTATTTTCTTCCTTCATTCTCACAAAAATCGCCTGCAATTCCATATAGAGTTTATCGGTAAGCCCTATATACGGCTGCTGATATATATTATTAAATAATAATCCATTACAAGCCACATCTTGCCGATGATATTCTATGCAGTAAAACTCTGCTTTAAAACAAAAAATTTTTAAATCTCTATAAATTCCCTTGGTGAATAGAATCCCTTGAAACGGATTGAGAAAAATTGCTATCCTCCCTGAAAAAGAATATGTTACTAAATCCACCACAAAACTCCCCTCTCCCTCTACCATCATTATAGTATAGGTCTCGGACTGGTATTCGTACTGCTCGACTGAAGCAATCTCTTTAATACTAAAATTAGGATTCATTTTATATTTTTGTTAAAAAAAGCATTGAATGTATCGTTCAATGCTCTTAATTTTATTTATTTTACAATAAGACTTAGCTCGTCTAATTGTTCTTTGCTAATAGTAGCAGGGGCATCTATCATTACATCTCTTCCACTATTGTTTTTTGGAAATGCAATATAATCTCTAATCACCTCATTACCATCCAAAATAGCTACTAACCTATCAAAACCAAATGCTAAACCGCCGTGAGGTGGGGCACCATACTTGAAAGCATTCATCAAGAAACCAAACTGAGCCTCAGCCTCCTCTGGGGAGAATCCTAATAGCTCAAACATTTGGGCTTGCAGTTCTCTATCAAAAATTCTGATAGACCCACCTCCTATTTCATTTCCATTGAGTACCAAATCGTAAGCATTTGCTCTTACTTTACCTGCATCGGTTTTCAGTAAAGGAATATCCTCTGGCTTCGGTGAGGTAAATGGGTGGTGCATCGCGTGGTATCTTTCGGAATCTTCATCCCACTCCAAAAGAGGAAAATCTACTACCCAAAGAGGTGCAAATTCTTTTGGA
>QWCZ01001030.1_pt1 | contig 16722 bp, 17 predicted proteins | sample 1972651 | NCBI WGS metagenome assembly QWCZ01 (sample SAMN09866695, study PRJNA288562) | Human oral metagenome isolate pre1_saliva, whole genome shotgun sequencing... | isolation source: mouth | host: Homo sapiens | place: USA: California
ATTTTTAGGAATTTTTATATCAATGTTAATATTTTTTAATATTGAGAAAGTTATAAATATTTTAGGCTCGACAAAGGGAGATGAAATTTATAAATATGTAGAGGACTATCTCTCAGTAATAATTTTGTTTAGTACTTTTTATATGTCAGGTTATGCTTTTGAAATATATATTAAGGTTGATGGAAGGCCTAGTTATCCGGTTGCTTGTGTTTTAGCAGGTGGAATTATAAACATATTTTTAGATTATTTATTTGTAGTAATATTTAATTTTGGAGTAAAGGGAGCAGCTATTGCAACTGGTTTATCACAGGTAACAAGTTGTTTGATGCTTTTATTCTATATAATTTTTAAAGCTAGATATATAAAATTTAAAAGAATAACAAAAGATATTTTAGAAAAAATTTTTCTAATTTTCAGAACAGGCTTTTCAGAATTTTTAACTGAAATATCCTCAGGAATTTTAATTTTAATTTATAATTTAGTTATTTTAAAAAGATTGGGAGTTACAGGGGTAAGTATTTTTGGAACGATAAGCTATATAACATCTTTTATTACGATGACTATGATAGGTTTCAGTCAAGGAGTGCAGCCTATTGTGAGCTATTGTTTAGGAAAGAAAAATTATGTAAATTTGAAAGAGATTTTAAAAATTTCTATTTTATCTTTGGGGATTTTAGGATTATTTTCTTTTGTGATTGCTAATTTATTTTCAAATTATATAGGAGAGTTATTTTTTAATTCAACTGATATGATTGGAAAGCTAAAAAAAGTTTTATCAATTTATAGTATTTCGTATATAATCTTGGGAATAAATATTTTTATTTCTTCATATTTTACAGCATTGAAAAAAGTTTTTTATTCTGCTATGATAACATTTCCAAGAGGGATTTTATTTACTGGAATTTTGCTTTTGACTCTACCAAATATTTTAGGTAATAATTCTATTTGGATAGTTGCATTTTGCAGTGAATTTTTAACTCTTTTTATTAGCTATTATTTATTAAAAAAAATTAGATATGAAACACTTAATTAAAATTTAGGAGAATTTATGGCGATAATTTTAGAATTAACAGACGAGCAAATAAAAGAATTAGAAAAAAGAAAAGGAACTGATAAGCCCATTTCTGATATAGTATTACAAGCAATTTTTGCTAGAAACTCGGCAGAACAAAAAGAAAATAAAGAAAAGGAAGATAAGAATAATGAAAAAAAGAATAATGAAAGGTAGTGTTGTTTTAAATCCTGTACCTGTGGTATTGGTAACTTGCAGAAATTCCGAAGGTAAAGATAATGTTTTCACAGTTGCATGGACAGGAACAATTTGTTCGAAGCCACCTATGCTTTCGATTTCAATAAGACCTGAAAGATTGTCTTATGATTATATAAAAGAAACTATGGAATTTATTATAAATCTTCCAACTAAAAAACAGACAAAGGCTACAGATTTTTGTGGAGTTCGTTCAGGAAGAAAAATTGATAAAATAAAAGAGATGAATTTTACTATGGTGAGTGGAGAAAAAATAGAAACAAAATATATCGAAGAATGTCCTGTAAATATTGAATGTAAAGTGAAAGATATCATAAAACTTGGAAGCCATGATATGTTTATTGCAGAAGTTTTATGTTCACATATTGATGAAGATTTATTTGATGAAAAAGATAAAATTCATTTTGAGAAAGCTAATTTAATAACTTATTCTCATGGAGAATATTTTTCTATTTCTGAAAAACCCGTAGGAAAATTTGGGTATTCAGTTATGAAGAAAAAAAAGAAATTAAAAAAATAAAACAAAAAAAATAGAAGACATTTAAATTTCCCTGTATAATTGAATTGAATTTTCAAAAACGAGGAATGATTTAAATGTCTTTATTAATTTATTATAGATCCAAAATATATTTTATAACCTCAATATCTTCTCTAAAAATTGCATATCTAGTTTTTAAAGTATTTAAAAGAGAAACAGCATTATCTTTAAGTGATAGACTTTGATTATACACAGGAGGTAAACCATATTTTTGAGAAATTTCATTGATTTTATCTTTTAAAAATTTAAAATGAAAATCTCTTATATGTGCTATCAAATCAAAAGTTTCAATACTTAAAGTTGTCTCTGGATAAAATTCTTTATAAAAATTGAAAGCTTCGATTTTGGGGTCATTATATCCGTTATAACAAACAACTATATCATTATTTACTTTTTCGAAATAAATACCGTATTTTTTTGCAGCAACTTGAAAATCAATAAAAGATAAACATTTTCCAGCAGTAAACTTGTTAATAAATTCATTATTATTCATATTTTATCTCCTTATAAATAGTTTTTTGTATTATTGTTTTAAAAATCCTTTTCCAATTACTTCATGAACATGGCTAACTATCATGAATGCTTCTGGATCAACTTCCTTAACAATATTTTTTACTTTCATAAGCTGATATTTTCCAACAACACAATAAAGCATACTAACATCTTTTTGTGTGTAAGCACCTTGAGCATTGATGATTGTAAGTCCTCTTTCTACATCTTGCATAATTCTATTTTTTAATTCTTCTGTTTTATTAGTAATAATTGTAACACCCTTAGCACTATAGATTCCCTCTTGAATTAGATCAACTATTTTCGCAGTAACAATCAAAGAAATAAGAGTGTACATAAAAATTATTTTTCCAAATATAAATGCAACAAGAGATAAAATTATAAAATCCATTGCTAGAAGGACTTTTCCTAAAGCTATACCATAATACTTATTAATTATTTTTGCAATTATATCTGTTCCTCCAGTCGACCCCCCTGCATAAAAAACTATTCCAATTCCAATTCCGTTTAAAGCACCTCCTAATATAGAAGCCATCAAAATTTCATCTAAGGGTTCTCTAAAATTTCCAAATATTTTTAAAGAAATCGTTAGTACAACTGTGGCGTATAAAGTTTTTACTACAAATTCTTTTCCTATGAATATATATGCGACTATGATAAGTGGTACATTAAGTCCAAAATAAATATAGCTTATATCTATATGACTTAGGTAATGAACTATTAAAGATAAACCACCCACTCCTCCTTGAGCTAATTTATTTCCCAGAAAAAAATAATTGATGTTAAAGGCCATTATCATACAACCTAGTGTAACAATAAAAGTCTCTTTTGCTAATTGTAAAAAATTTTTTTTCATTCGTTCGTTCTCCTACATTAATTTATCTACGATCGGGAAAAGTGCAGCTCCAATTATACTAGAATTTCCCTTAAAATTTGAAAATGAAAGGGTCTCTTTTCCTCTATAAAAAATATGGTTTGGTTCATAAACTAAATTCAAAATGTCATTCAAAAGGTAAGAATCATATTGAGATAGCTCACCACAAATTATTAGTTTCTTTGGATTATAAGTAAACAATAGATTCTTCAAAACTATAGCCATATAGTTTAAGTACTCATCTAAGATTTTTTTACCTTCAATACTATCTTTATATTTTTTATTTTTAAAAAATTCTTCTATAGTATTTAATTCAGGAAAGGCTTGCGTAATTTTATTCTTCAAAACTTTAAATGATATACAGTCTCCAACTTTTTTCTTATTCTCATAATCTATTATCATATGGTGAACTCTACTTGCTTTAAAAAAATATTCTTCACTCTTGTTTCCAAATTTATGAAAAGTTGAACAAGTAATTTTATTATTCACACTGATAACTGTGAAATCAGTTAAATCTTTATGTTTTCCTATTATAGCTTCTGCAAGTATAGACATATTTGCTTCGTTTTCTACCCATATAGGTAATTTTATTTTATCTTCAAGCTCTTTAATAATAGATGCTTCGTACCTATCTATATTATTAAATTCCAAAAAATGGCTTTCTTTATTGTAAATACCAGGAATAGCAACACCTACGCCAAGAATTTTTTCTAAATATTTGTCATTGATTTCAGAAATAAAGGCAATTAAATTTTTTTCAAAGAAAATAATAAAATCTTGTTCGTCTGTTTCAACAGTTTTTGATTGTAAAATATTTCCTATTGTATTTATCAAAATAAATTTAATTTTATCCTCATCAATTCTTACCCCTATTGAATAGCAAAAATCAGGATTATATTTATATTTTACAGCTCTTCTCCCTACTCCACCAGAACTTAAAGTCCACTCTTTAATAATTTCTTTTTCTAAAAATTCGCTTATAACTCTTTTTATTGTTGGAAAGGTCATATTGGTAATTTTTGTTAAATCTGGGATAGAGAAAGAATTTTCTGTAAAAAATATTGAACGAAAAATTATGTTTTCATTATTTTCTTTAATTTTTAAGTATTTTATGAGGTATAAAAATGTATCAAAAAGAGATTAAAGAAAATAATGAAAACATAATTTTTCGTTCAATATTTTTTAGTTGGACAATTTTTATAAATGTTAATAGGTAGAATAAGATTGTTCAAAATATCTAATAAGGTAGCATTAATTTAAATTTTTTTAAACAATTATTAAAATCATTTTAATAATTAAAAATATAAAAACTTTTTTAAATAATATGGAGGTGTTTATTTTGGAATTAGTATTAGGTAGTAAAAGAATAACTTTAGAAGACTTAATCAATGTTACAAGAAAGGGGTACAAAGTAAAAATTTCTGATGAAGCTTATGAAAAAATTGATAAAGCAAGAGCTTTAGTTGACAGATATGTTGACGAAAAGAAAGTATCTTATGGAATCACAACTGGATTTGGAAAATTTGCTGAAGTAAGTATCTCAAAAGAACAAACAGAACAATTACAAAAAAATATAGTAATGAGTCATGCTTGTAGTGTTGGAAATCCTTTATCAATTGATATAGCAAGAGGTATAGTTTTATTGAGAGCTGTAAACCTTGCAAAAGGATATTCTGGAGCGAGAAGAATAGTTGTAGAAAAACTTGTAGAATTACTAAATAAGGAAGTAACACCTTGGATACCTGAAAAGGGATCAGTTGGATCATCAGGAGACTTATCTCCACTAGCCCACATGTCTTTAGTTTTAATTGGGCTTGGAAAAGCATATTATAAAGGAGAATTGCTAGAAGCTAAAGAAGCATTAAGCAGAGCTGGAATAGAACCAATCCCTGCACTATCTTCAAAAGAAGGACTAGCTCTAACAAACGGAACTCAAGCTTTAACATCGACAGGAGCTCACGTTTTATACGATGCAATTAACTTATCTAAACATTTAGATATAGCTGCTTCATTGACTATGGAAGGATTACACGGAATAGTTGATGCTTATGACCCAAGAATTAGTGAAGTTAGAGGACATCAAGGACAAATTAATACTGCTAAAAACATGAGAACAATATTAGCTGGATCAGGAAATGTTACTAAACAAGGTGTGGAAAGAGTTCAAGATTCTTATGTTTTAAGATGTATACCTCAAATTCACGGAGCAAGTAAAGATACATTAGAATATGTAAAACAAAAAGTTGAAATAGAATTAAATGCAGTTACAGATAATCCATTAGTATTTGTTGAAAGTGATGAAGTAATTTCAGGAGGAAACTTCCATGGACAACCTATGGCATTACCATTTGATTTCTTAGGAATAGCTCTTGCTGAAATGGCAAATGTTTCTGAAAGAAGAATAGAAAAAATGGTAAACCCTGCAATCAATCATGGATTACCTGCATTCTTAGTTGAAAAAGGTGGAGTAAACTCTGGATTCATGATCGTTCAATACAGTGCTGCCGCTCTGGTATCTGAAAATAAAGTTTTAGCTCATCCTGCATCTGTTGACTCAATACCAACTTCTGCTAACCAAGAAGACCATGTATCTATGGGATCAATAGCTGCTAAGAAATCAAAAGATATATTTGAAAATGTAAGAAAAGTTATAGGAATGGAATTAATTACTGCTTGTCAAGCAATTGATTTAAAAGGAGCAAAAGATAAATTATCTCCTGCAACTAAAGCTGCTTATGAAGAAGTAAGAAAAATAATTCCTTATGTTTCTGAAGATAGAGTTATGTATATAGATATACATGGTGCAGAAGACATTATCAAAACTAATAAAATAGTAGAAAATGTTGAAAAAGTAGTAGGAACATTAGAATTTTAATAATTGGGAGGATAATTTACAATGTTAAACAATAAAACTATTTATGATGCAATGACAATCAAATTAACTGCAGAAGATATTCCAATGGAAATTCCAAAAATGGATCCTTCAATAAGAAGAGCTCCAAAAAGAATAGTGAAACTTTCTGATCATGATATTGAACTTGCATTGAGAAACGCTTTAAGATATATACCAGAAGAATTTCATGAAATGTTAGCTCCAGAATTTTTACAAGAATTGGAAGAAAGAGGAAGAATTTATGGATATAGATTCAGACCTGAAGGAAATCTTTATGGAAAACCAATAGATGAATATAAAGGGAAATGTACAGAAGCAAAAGCTATGCAAGTTATGATAGACAATAACTTAGACTTTGATATAGCTCTATATCCATATGAACTTGTTACTTACGGAGAAACTGGACAAGTTTGTCAAAACTGGATGCAATATAGACTTATTAAAAAATATCTTGAAAATATGACTCAAGATCAAACTTTAGTTGTAGCTTCAGGACATCCAACAGGACTTTTCAGATCTAATCCTTATGCTCCAAGAGCAATAATTACTAACGGATTAATGATAGGACTATTTGATAATTATGAAGATTGGGCAAGAGGAGCTGCTATAGGTGTTGCTAACTATGGACAAATGACTGCTGGTGGTTGGATGTACATAGGACCTCAAGGAATAGTTCATGGAACTTATTCAACAATATTAAATGCAGGAAGATTATTCTGCGGAGTACCTAAAGATGGAGATTTATCAGGAAGATTATTCATAACTTCAGGACTTGGAGGAATGAGTGGAGCTCAAGGTAAAGCTTGTGTAATAGCAAAAGGGGTTGCAATAGTTGCAGAAGTTGACTTATCAAGAATTAATACAAGACTTGAACAAGGTTGGGTAAACGTGATTGCTAAGACTCCAGAAGAAGCATTCAAAATTGCTGAAGAAAAAATGGCTTCAAAAACTCCTTATGCAATAGCATATCATGGAAACGTTGTTGAAATATTAGAATATGCAATCGAACACAATAAACATATAGATTTATTATCAGACCAAACATCTTGCCATGCTGTTTATGATGGAGGATATTGTCCAGTAGGAACTTCATTTGAAGAAAGAACTAAACTTTTGGGAACTGATAGACCTAAATTTAGAGAATTAGTAAATGAAGGATTAAAGAGACACTATGCTGCAATCAAAAAATTACATGACAGAGGAGTTTATTTCTTCGATTATGGAAACTCTTTCTTGAAATCAATTTATGATGTAGGAATTTTAGAAATTTCTAAAAATGGTAAAGATGATAAAGAAGGATTTATATTCCCTTCATATGTTGAAGATATATTAGGTCCAGAATTATTTGACTATGGATATGGACCATTCAGATGGGTATGTCTATCAAGAAAAAAAGAAGATTTATTAAAAACTGATAAAGCTGCTCTTGAACTTGTTGATCCAAACAGAAGATATCAAGATAGAGATAACTATGTATGGATACAAGATGCAGACAAAAATGGACTTGTTGTTGGAACACAAGCAAGAATATTCTATCAAGATGCAATGAGTAGAACAAGAATTGCTCTTAAATTTAATGAAATGGTAAGAAATGGAGAAATTGGACCAGTTATGTTAGGTAGAGACCACCACGATGTATCTGGAACAGATTCACCTTTCAGAGAAACTTCTAACATCAAAGATGGAAGTAACATAATGGCTGATATGGCAACTCAATGTTTTGCTGGAAATGCTGCAAGAGGTATGACTATGATAGCTCTTCATAATGGTGGAGGAGTTGGAATAGGAAAATCTATTAATGGTGGATTTGGAATGGTTCTTGATGGAAGTAAGAGAGTAGATGAAATCTTATGGCAAGCTATGCCTTGGGATGTAATGGGTGGAGTTGCAAGAAGAGCTTGGGCTAGAAACCCTCATTCAATAGAAACTGTTGTTGAATATAATAAAGATAATCATGGAACAGATCACATTACATTACCATACATAGTAAGTGATGAATTAGTTAAAAAAGTTTTAAAAAAATAATTTTAGTAAATTCTAATATCAAAATAACTCATCTCTAAGAGATGAGTTATTTTTTTTCAAAAAAAATTGAAATAATTAATACTTAAAATAAAAAAATTATATGTTTGTATTACAAACAAAAAAAATTCTTTTAGTAATGAATAGTTTTTTTTAATGATAAAAGATTGACTATTATTTTATTATGTAGTAATATTAGTCATACAAAAATTTTTATGTTTAGGAGGTTTTTTTTATGGCTGATGTTGTTTTAACTCAAATACAAGATCAAATAAAAGGGCTAGAAACTCAAAAAGAAGGGATAGATGCCCAAATTCAACTTCTACAAGGTAAAACTGAAGGACAAACTTTAGACAGAGCAGAAGTTGAAGCTAGAGTAAATGGTCTAGAAGCTCAAAAAAAGGGTATAGATGCTGAGGTTAAAGTTCTAAAAGAACAAATCAAAGTTTTCAAATTTGATTATAATCTAGGTATGGCAGAGACAATAGGGTTTGCTATCATCTTATTGTTAATTGGAAGATGGATTAAAAAGAGAGTATCTTTCTTTGAAAAATTCTTTATACCTGCACCAGTTATAGGTGGAACTTTATTCTCAATACTACTTTTAATTGGACATCAAACTAAATCATTCCAAATTGGTTTTAATGGAGATATTAAAAACTTATTAATGGTTGCTTTCTTTACCACTGTTGGATTCTCAGCAAGCTTGAAGGTCTTGAAAAAAGGTGGAATCGGAGTTGCTTTATTCTTATTAGCAGCAGTAGTATTAGTTATACTTCAAAATATACTTGGAGTAAGTTTAGCTAAGATATTAGGAATTAATCCATTATTGGGATTAGCAGCTGGATCAATTCCATTGACAGGAGGACATGGAACTTCTGGAGCATTTGGACCATACTTGGAAAACTTAGGAGCTACAGGAGCAACAGTTGTTGCAGTTGCATCAGCTACTTACGGATTAATTTCTGGATGTTTAATAGGTGGACCTATTGCTAAAAGATTGATGGAAAAAAATGGATTAAAACCTACTGAAGGAAAAGCAGGAATGGATGCTTCTTTAATAGCAGAAGATGTTCCAGTAACTGAAGACAGAGTTTTCTCAGCAGTTGTATTTGTTGGAATTGCAATGGGAATTGGATCTGCAATCAATCCATTCTTAGCAGCTCATAAAATAGTATTACCTCCATATATCTCTTGTATGGTTGTGGCAGCTATAATGAGAAATATAATGGACTCTATGCAAAAAGAATTACCATTTAATGAAATTGGTATCGTTGGAAACATTTCATTATCATTATTCTTATCAATGGCATTAATGTCAATGAAATTATGGGAACTTGTAGAACTTGCTGGACCATTATCAATAATTTTAATAATTCAAACTATTTTAATGGCATTCTTTGCTTACTACGTTACTTTCACAATTATGGGAAGAGATTACGATGCAGCAGTTATGTCAACAGGACACTGTGGATTTGGACTTGGAGCTACTCCAAATGCAATGGCTAACATGGAAACATTTACAGCAGCAAATGGACCTTCAGTAAAAGCATTCTTTATAATTCCAATAGTTGGATCATTATTTATAGATTTCTGTAATGCTGGAATAATTCAATTCTTTGCTACAGTAATCATTCCTAAATTCTACTCATAGGATTTAGAAAATTTTAAGATTAAAGGTGGATATAAAAGTCCACCTTTTTTGTTTATTGTTTTTATATATAAAATATGCTATCATAGAAAACTGAAAGATATTTAATTATTCAAAAGAAGGTAAAAAAATGGCTGACAAAAAACAAAAGATCGGAATATTCGATTCAGGTTTAGGAGGAACAACTGTCTTAAAAAAATTAATAGAAGCTCTTCCTAATGAAGATTACATTTATTATGGGGACAATGGAAATTTTCCTTATGGTTCTGGTAAAACAAAATTAGAATTACAAAAATTAACAGAAAAAATTTTAGAATTCTTTGTAAAGAATAATTGTAAATTAGTCGTCGTTGCATGCAATACTGCTTCAACAGCTGCAATTGACTATTTGAGAGAAAAATTTCCACTTCCAATTTTAGGAATTGTAGAAGCGGGAGTTAAGATTGCAAGTAAAACTACAAAAAATAAAAATATTGCTGTCATGTCAACTAAATTTACAGCAGAATCTCACGGTTATAAAAATAGAGCGAAAACTATAGATGCAGAATTAAAAATTAAAGAAATAGCTTGTGTTGAATTTCCTACAATGATAGAAACGGGGTGGGATACCTTTGATAATAAAAATGTACTTTTAAGTAAATATATCAGTGAAATTCCAGAAGAGGCGGATACTTTAGTGTTAGGTTGTACCCACTATCCTCTAATAAGGGCTGAAATAGAAAAAAGAGTGAATTTGAATATCGTTGACCCAGCGGAAGAAATAATTTTTAAAGTGAATCAAACTTTAAAATCTCTTAATCTTATTAATGATAAAAAAGAAAAAGGTAGAGTAATATTTTTTGTTACTGGAGAGATGTATCATTTTAAACCTACTGCTGAGAAATTTTTAGGACAAGAAATAGAAATTTATAGAATAGCAAAATAAAAATAAGAGGCTGTTGTATTTAAGTGATTAAAACAACAGCTTCTTTTTATTTTTTTAGATGAAAATTCTTTTAACTCTTTTTCCTATACCTGTCATAAACTCCCATACACAAAGTTCAGGAATATTTAAACTGTCAATAATATCCGCATCAATTACTGTAACTTCATCTCCAACCTTAACAGAATTTTGAATTTCTTTAGGTATTCTTATCATAGTCATATCCATGCAAATATTTCCAATAATCTCACATCTGTGGCCATTTATTAAAACGTAGCCACCTTTAGATAAATATTTTTTTAATCCATCAGCATATCCTATAGGAAGAACAGCATAAATTGAATCAGCCGGGAGAGTATAATGTCTACCGTAAGACACAAAAGAATCGTGTTCAACTTTTTTTATAAATAAAATTTTAGATTTTATGGTAAAAATATTTTTTAAATACTCCGTTTTCTTATTTCCAGTGAACGAATACATACCTATACCTAATCTAACTAAATTTCCTAAAATATTATCGTGAAAATTTGTAATTCCAGCACTATTAGAGATATGAATATATTGTAAATCTAGATTACTAACTATTTTTTCAAATTCCTTTATTTGTTCAAGAGTAAAATTTTTAGTATCTTGTGTAACTCCATCAGTGTCAGATAAATGAGAAAAAATTCCAACAAGATTTAAATTATTATCTTTACAAAATTTTACAACATCATTAACCTGTTCTGGATAAAAACCTAATCTGGTCATACCAGTATCAAATTTTAAATGTATGTGTGGATTTAAGCTATTATTTTTTAAAAATTCTAATTGAGACATAGAACTAATTGCAACGTGAATATTTCTTTTAGTTGCTTCAACTAATTCCTCTGGAAAAGAAGCACCTAAAATTAAAATTTTTGAGTTAATGTTAGTTTCTTGTAATTCGATAGCTTCTTCTATATTAGCAACTCCAAAAAAATCTACTCCTATCTCCTGTAAAGTTTTTGCAACATCCACAGCCCCCATTCCATAAGCATTAGCTTTAACTACTCCTAAAACCTCTCTGTTTTTTGCTAATTCTTTAAGTTTTAAAACATTATATTTTAAATTTTCTTTATTAATTTCCATCCATGCTCTCATGATATTCCTCCAAAAAATAAAGCTGTTACTCAAAAGTAACAGCATAAAATATTAATAAATTGTAAGTATTATTTTACAGATTTTCCAAAATCTTTAGTACGTTCATTGATGAAATTTTTAAAAACTTTATCAGTTATTGATTTTATTTCAGTTCTATCAATAGCAAGTAATGAATAAATTTTAGCCGAATCTTCCCATGCACCTTTTTGTACAACTTTTTTCATAGAAAGATCAGTTGCATAATTTATTAAATCAGTTGTCGAAGAACTGATAACTTTTTGAGAAAAAGCATCCATTTCAGAAATATAATTTTTAAAAAGAGTAGCAACATCTTCTTTTACTTTATCCCTTAAAATAGAAGAAGCTTCTTTGTTAGCACGAGCTTGTGCAAGCATAGAACCACTCTTTGCAACATCTGCAGAAGTAAGTACATAAAGTTCTAGGTCTGGTTTAATCCTTGAGGCAACTGTTTCTTTTATAGAATTAGGAACAGAAGATTGAGAATTAAATTTAGGTAAATATTCTTGAATTGATGCACAAGAAGTTAGTGTCAATAATGATATAGAAAATAAAAGTATTTTACTTTTAGTCATAATATTTCCTCCATAAAAATGTTTTCTTAAAATTATAGCATAGAAAGCAAAAACATTCTAGTAAAAAAACGGTTTTTCTTATCCTAAAGAAAGAAATAAAAATATCTAAAAATAAAAATATTGAAAAAACTAATAAAATATAATAGAATGAGATGAGATTTTATAATAAATAAAATCTTTATTCATTTTAAATTTAATCTAAGGAAAATATAATAACAAAAATGTAAAAATTTTAAAAGAGGTGATGTAATGTCAATTTTACAAACTTTAGCTGAAAATTTAGGTTTAACAGCAAATAGTCAAACTAAAAAGAAGTATGCAACGGTAGGAGACAAACAATCTATTGAAGAAAGAGAAAGAGCAAAATATAAAGTGAAAACTATTGATAACTTAAAGGAAGAAGAGTTAACTAAATGTCCAAGTTGTGGAGTCTTATCTCACAAGTCTGAGATAAAACATCATTCAAAAACTTGTCCTAATTGTAATCATTACTTTAATATGAGTGCAAGAGAAAGGGTAGATCTTTTAATTGATAAAGGAACTTTTAAAGAAGAAGATGCAACAATAACTTCAGTTAACCCTATAGAATTTCCAGAATACACTGAAAAATTTGAAAAAGCTCAACATGATTCTGGAATGTTAGAAGGAGTTGTAAGTGGATTAGGAGAAATTAATGGAATAAAAGTTAGTATTGCTTGTATGGATTTTAACTTTATGGGTGGAAGTATGGGGTCAGTTGTTGGAGAAAAAATAACTGCAGCCTTAGAAAGAGCTATTGAACATAAAGTGCCAGCTATTGTTGTTTCAATATCTGGTGGAGCAAGAATGCAAGAAGGATTATTCTCATTAATGCAAATGGCGAAAACATCTGCTGCTGTAAAAAAAATGAGACTAGCAGGTCTACCATATATAGCAGTTCCAGTTAACCCAACTACTGGTGGAGTAACTGCATCTTTTGCTATGCTTGGAGATATAATTATAAGTGAACCAAATGCTAGAATTGGTTTTGCTGGACCGAGAGTTATAGAACAAACAATAAGACAAAAACTACCTGAAAATTTTCAAAAGAGTGAATTTTTACAAGAATGTGGAATGGTAGACATAATTGCTAAAAGAGAAAATTTAAAAGAAACTATATATACAGTATTGAGCAATATAGTGTAGGAGGGTAGAGATGCAATTTGAATTTCAAATAGAAGAATTAGAACATAAAATAGAAGAATTAAATAAATTTGCTCAAGAAAAAGAAGTAGATTTATCAGATGAAATAAATAAATTAAAAGATCAAAGAGATATAGCTTTAAAAATGTTGTATGATGATTTAACAGATTATCAAAGAGTAACTGTTTCAAGACATCCAGAAAGACCGTATACTTTAGATTATATAAATTACATAACAGAAGATTTTATTGAATTACACGGAGACAGATTATTTAGAGATGATCCAGCAATAGTTGGAGGATTATGTAAAATAGATGGTAAAAAATTTATGGTAATAGGACATCAAAAGGGTAGAACTATGCAAGAAAAAGTGCATAGAAATTTTGGTATGGCGAACCCAGAAGGATATAGAAAAGCTTTAAGACTTTATGAGATGGCAGAAAGATTTAGAATTCCTATTCTAACATTTATAGATACACCTGGAGCTTATCCAGGACTTGAAGCTGAAAAACATGGTCAAGGAGAAGCAATAGCAAGAAACTTAATGGAAATGTCAGGAATAAAAACTCCAATAATTTCTGTTGTAATTGGAGAAGGTGGATCTGGAGGAGCTTTAGGACTTGGAGTGGCAGACAAAGTTTTTATGCTTGAAAATTCTGTTTACTCTGTAATTTCTCCGGAAGGTTGTGCTGCAATATTATATAAAGATCCTAATAGAGTAGAAGAAGCTGCAAATAATTTAAAATTATCAGCTCAAAGTTTATTGAAAGTAAATTTGATTGATGGAATAATTGATGAATCTTTAGGTGGTGCTCATCGTGATCCAGAATGCACAGCTTTTAATCTAAAAAGGGTTATTTTGGAAACACTTGAAGAACTTGAAAAATTATCAATAGAAGAATTGTTGGAAAAGAGATATAATAAGTTCAGACAAATGGGAGTTTTTTACAAATAAAATTTTAGGAAAATAAGGAAAAAGGAAGAGGAAAAGGAAAAATGGAAAGAAAATTAGCTATTTTAACAAGTGGTGGAGATTCACCTGGAATGAATGCTGCTATAAGAGCAGCTGCAAAAATTGCAAAATCTTATGGCTTCGAAGTATTTGGAATAAGAAGAGGATATATGGGAATGTTAAATGATGAAATTTTCCCTATGACTGACAGATTTGTATCAGGAATTATAGACAAAGGTGGAACTGTTTTATTAACTGCTCGTTGCGAAGAATTTAAGCAAGAAAAATTTAGAGCAATTGCAGTTAATAATTTAAAGAAAAGAGGGATAGAATATCTTGTTGTAATCGGTGGAGATGGTTCTTATCGTGGGGCAAACTTAATTTACAAAGAACACGGAATTAAAGTTGTAGGAATACCGGGAACTATCGATAATGATATTTCAGGAACAGATTTTACTCTTGGATTTGACACTTGTTTAAATACAATATTGGATGCAATGTCAAAAATTAGAGATACAGCTACTTCCCACGAAAGAACAATATTGGTTCAAGTTATGGGAAGACACGCTGGAGATTTAGCTCTTCATGCTTGTATTGCAGGTGGTGGAGATGGAATAATGATACCAGAAATGGATAATCCGATTGAAATGCTTGCTCTTCAATTGAAAGAAAGAAGGAAAAATGGAAAACTTCACGATATAGTTTTAGTTGCTGAAGGTGTTGGAAATGTTATGACTGTAGAAGAAGAACTAAGAGGACGTATCAATAGTGAAATTAGATCGGTAGTTTTAGGACATATTCAAAGAGGAGGGACTCCATCTGGATTTGATAGAATTTTAGCAACAAAAATGGCAGCAAAGGCCATTGAAGTTTTAGATAAAGGTGAAGCTGGAGTTATGGTTGGACTTGAAAAAAATGAAATGGTTACTCACTCACTTGATGAAGCTTCTCCGGCTGGAAAAAGAGAAAGTATAAAGAAAGATTATGAGTTAGCACTTTTATTATCTAGATAACTTTGAAAGGAGAGTTTTATGGATAGTGTTTTAGAATTAGTAAGAAAAGAAAGAAGAAAAAATCAAATTAAAAGAGAAATCGAAGATAACGACAGAAAAGTTAGAGATAATAGAAAAAGAGTTGAGTTACTATTAAACTTAAAAGATTATTTAAAACCAAGTATGACTTATGAAGAAATTATAGATATAATCGAAAATATGCAATCTGATTATGAAGATAGAGTAGATGATTATATTATAAAAAATGCGGAGCTTGGTAAGGAAAGAAGAGAAATAAGTAAGACTATAAAAGAATTTAAAAAATCTCTTAGTTAGGAGTTCAGAATGCCAACTAGAAGTTTGCAAAGATTGATATTAGAATTTAATAAGTTACCAGGTGTGGGACAAAAATCTGCAACGAGGTATGCTTTTCATATTTTGAATCAATCAAAAGAAGATGTCGAGAATTTTGTAGAAGCTCTTTTAGCTGTTAAAGAAAATATAAAAAAATGCAGTGTCTGTGGAGACTATTGTGAATCAGATACCTGTGATATATGCTCTGACCATGAAAGAGATCACAGAATTGTTTGTGTTGTCGAAGAAAGTAAAGATATTATGATTTTAGAGAAAACTACTAAATTTAGAGGTGTTTACCATGTTTTAGATGGAAGATTAGATCCTTTAAATGGTATAACACCGAATGAGTTGAATATAAAATCTCTACTTGAAAGAATAGCAAAGGACGATATAGAAGAAATAATTTTGGCCACGAATCCAAATATCGAAGGAGAGACTACAGCAATGTATCTAGCAAAACTTATGAAAAATTTTGGAATAAAAATTACAAAATTAGCTAGTGGTATACCTATAGGAAGTAATCTTGAGTTTTCAGATACGGCAACAATTTCTCGTGCTTTAGATGATAGAGTAGAAGTGTAAAAATATTTTGACAAAAATTAAAATATAAGTTATAATTACTTGTTAAAAATTTCGATATTCCGCTTTAATAAAAATTAAATGAATATCTCGAGGAGGAACAATGAAAGAAAAATTGATCGAATTAGTTGAAAAAGAATATCTAAGAAGTGATATTCCACAATTCAAAGCAGGAGACACTATTGGTGTTTACTACAAAGTAAAAGAAGGAAACAAAGAAAGAGTTCAATTATTTGAAGGAGTTGTAATCAGAGTAAATGGTGGAGGAGTTGCAAAAACTTTCACTGTA
>QWCZ01001382.1_pt1 | contig 16692 bp, 15 predicted proteins | sample 1972651 | NCBI WGS metagenome assembly QWCZ01 (sample SAMN09866695, study PRJNA288562) | Human oral metagenome isolate pre1_saliva, whole genome shotgun sequencing... | isolation source: mouth | host: Homo sapiens | place: USA: California
TTAAAATATAAATTGTTAATGGAAACAAAGAAAGAAATAATAAAAATATATGATATGAACGACGAAATATATGCTAGAATATACAGAGGTGTTAGTAAATCGAATACATATGAAGTTTTTCTGAAGGAAGTAAAATCAAGAAATTTTTCAATAAAAAGAATAGAAAGAATAGTACTGAATATTCTGCTTAATATAACAAAAGAAGCAGTTGATTTTGAACTGGACTATATAAGGGTTCTGGGATTTAATCAGAGAGGACAGGAATATCTCAGACAGCTTAAGAAAAAAAAGAAGGTTTACAATGAAAAGTCAGATGTGACAGAAGAAACAGAAAAGTATGAAAAGAAAAATAATGATGAAAAAATCTTTGTAAACTGGAAAAATATTGAAAAAAATGTACATTCAGAAAAAGTTAAAATAGAAAAAAATGGGTTTCTGCTAAAGGAACTGTTTTTAAATGAAAAGGAAAAACTGAACCCTCTAATTATAAATCAGAGAAAGTTTAAATAGGAGGAGTAATAATGGGAGTATTAATTACGATAAATGTACTGTTTATGATATTTTTCTTTGTACTGGCATATATGTCAATAAGATATTTTATAAATCAGATTGAAAAATATCCAAGAATAACTTTGGAAGAAGTTTATAACAGTAAGAAACTTCGGATGAAATATAACATAGAGGATAAAGTAAATCCAATGGATTATGGTTATAACTATAAGGAAATACCTTATAAATCAGGGAAAATACAGCTTCACGGATGGCTGTTGGAAAATAAGGATGCAGATAAGACTATGATAATTTCTCATGGAAGGGGAGTTAACAGGCTTGCTGCGTTACAATATCTGCAAATATTCAAAGATACTTCTCTTGACAAGGAATACAGTTTCTTTATTCCGGACTTGAGAAATTCCGGGAAATCAGACATTTCAAGAACTAAAATGGGATACTGTTTTGGACAGGATATTTACAATACAATGCTTATGCTGAATGAAAAATTTGGAAAAAATAATTTTGTTCTTTATGGATTTTCACAAGGTGGAATGGGGTCTGCAATTGCAGCAAAGATATTCAACAACGGACTTAGAAAAAAAGGTATAAAAGTGGACAAGATGATACTTGACAGTTCCATTTCAAATATAAGAAAAAAAGTAAAGGAAGATGCTAAAAAAAGAAGAGTTCCAAAGTTTATTGTAAGTGTTGTTGTCAGAGTGTTTAACTTCAGGGTTGGAAATAAACTGGATAAACTAAGACTTTCATATCTGCTGAGAAGAATACCTACCCTAATAATACAGACTAAAAGTGACAAGGCTACAACCTACGGTATGCTTATGGAAGAATATAACGAAATAGCTCAGAATAAGAATGTTCAGCTGAAGGTTTTTGAAAGAGGTTCACATACAAGAATATATGCAGAACAGGATTATAAAGAAGAATATACTGAAGCAGTTGCAAATTTCCTTAAAGATAAAGGAGTAAACAGTGCTCAGGAAGAGACTGATAAGAAAACTGGGCAGGAAGTAGAAACTGTAAAAGTGGAAGCGGATGAAAATGCAAATGATAAAGGTTCAGAATACTATGAAAAATTTTCTGACTTTGATTTTGATGATAATGAATAAAATAAAAAAGCTGATTAAAGAGAAAAAGTGTTTGAAATAAATACTTTGGAAAATGGAGAAAAATATGTCTAAAATGACAAAAAGTAAATATATTATTTATGGTCTTGGGGTTTCATATTTTATGATAGACCAGATTTATAACCAGTGGCTTTCGTATTATTATTTGCCACCTGAAACAGAAAAGAATCTTGTTCCGTTACTGAAACCTCAGTATCTTGTCCTGGCATTTATTTTTGCCAGAATTATTGATGCAGTGTCAGATCCTGTTGTGGGATATTTATCTGACAATTCAAAATCACGTTTTGGTAAAAGGTCAATATTCATGTTAATAGGAGGATTGCCGCTTGGACTTCTTACAATCATGTATTTTTATCCTGTAAAAAGTTCACAAATGGCAACGCTGATTTATCTGTCAATTGTCGGAGGACTTTATTTTACGGCATATACTCTTGTTGCCGCACCTTACAATGCCTTAATTCCTGATTTGGCTACCAATAAGGAAGAAAGGCTGAACCTGTCTACAATGCAGTCAACTTTCAGGCTGATATTTACCGGAGTGGCGATGGTCCTTCCGGGAATTCTTATATCAAAATTTGGTATGGTAAACGGAGTCATGAATACAGAAGTTGGAATACGTAAAACAGTTATTCTGATTACGATACTGTCAGTGCTTGGGATTTATGCATGTGTATTTTTCCTTAAGGAGAAACAGCTGACACAGAACCGTCCTAAAAGCGAATCACTTGGATTTATGAAATCTGTTTCGCATTTGAAAGATAAGGAAATTATACTGTATTTTTTAGGATATTTCTTTTTCTTCTGCGGATTTAACATACTTCGTGGAGATTTGACATATTATCTGAGTGCGGTAATGCAGAAGGACATAAAATTCCTTACAGTAATATCGGTTATACTGTTTGGAATGGCAGGACTGTTTTTCCCGATTACAAATAAATTTGGGAAAAAATATTCATACAAAAAGGTACTGATAGCAGATATGCTGCTTTTAATAGTCGGAACTTTTGGACTGTTATTTATAAATAAAAATACTTCAATCTTTGCCTATGTATTTTTCATAATCTGTGGAACAGGATTGAGCGGGGCCGCATTTATTTTTCCTCAGGCTATGTTAAGTGAAATTTCTGCAAAGCTGTCGGAAACTAAAAAAGTGAGCTTGGAAGGATTCATGTTTGGTATACAGGGAATGTTCCTAAAACTTGCGTTTCTGGTACAGCAGGTTGTACAGTCGACTTTACTTGTTGTTGGAAACAATAATACCGAAGGCGTAAAAGGTGCAACAGAACTTGGAGTTAAAGTGACACTTGTTGTGGCACTGGTACTGTTTGCCGCATCACTGTTCTTCTATAACTTGAAGAAAGAAGATTAAAAATTTATGGAGGTTTTTATGGAAATTAAAGAGTTGCAGAAAATTGCAAAAGACTTAAGAAGAGACATCATTGAAATGATTTACAGAGCTAAATCAGGACATCCTGGAGGATCATTATCAATAGCTGATATTATGGCAGTGCTATATTGGAATGAAATGAATGTGGATCCTGCAAATCCAAAAATGGAAAACAGGGACAGATTTGTATTAAGTAAGGGGCATGCTGCACCAGCACTTTATGCATCATTGATAGAAAAAGGATATGCAAGCAAGGATCTGATACCTACTTTAAGAAGATGGCATTCACCATTGCAGGGGCACCCTGATATGAAAAAACTTCCAGGAGTTGAAATGTCGACAGGATCTTTGGGGCAAGGGCTTTCAGCGGCAAACGGAATGGCTATAAGTGCAAAAATTTACAATAATGACTACAGAGTGTATGCAATATTAGGAGACGGAGAACTACAGGAAGGTCAAATATGGGAAGCGGTAATGACAGCGGCTCACTATAAACTTGATAACCTGGTTGCAATCGTAGATTACAACAATCTTCAAATTGACGGGAAAGTGTCTGATGTAATGGATGTTTCTCCAGTTGCAGATAAATTTAAAGCATTTAACTGGCACGTAATTGAAATAGACGGGCACAACTATGATGAAATAATAAAAGCTTTTGCTGAAGCCAGAACTGTAAAGGGAAAACCAACAGTAATAGTTGCTAATACTGTAAAAGGTAAGGGAGTTTCTTTCATGGAAAATAATGCAGGATTCCACGGAGCTGCTCCGAATGATGAAGAGTATAAAAAAGCTATGGAAGAATTACAATAGGAGGTATGGATAATGGAAAAGAAATCAACTAGACAGGCATATGGAGAAGCATTAGCTAAATTAGGAAAAGAGAATAAAGATGTAGTAGTATTGGAAGCGGATTTATCAAAATCAACAATGACAGTATTTTTCAAAAAAGAATTCCCTGAAAGACATATAAACGTAGGTATAGCAGAAGCTGATATGATAGGAACTGCAGCTGGAATAGCATCAACAGGAAAAATTCCTTTTGCATCAACATTTGCACATTTTGCTGCAGGAAGAGCATTTGACCAGATAAGAAACAGTGTTGCTTATCCTAAATTAAATGTTAAAATATGTCCTACTCACGCAGGAGTTTCATTAGGAGAAGATGGAGGATCTCATCAGTCAGTGGAAGATATGGCTTTAATGAGATCATTACCTGGAATGGTTGTATTATCTCCTGCTGATGCTGTTGAAACTGAAAAAATGATTTTTGCAGTTGCAGAATATGAAGGGCCTGTTTATGTAAGATTGGGAAGATTGAACATTCCTGTATTATTTGATGAAAACTATAAGTTTGAAATAGGAAAAGCTCATACTCTTACTGAAGGAAATGACGTTGCCATAATCGCTACAGGACTTATGGTTTATGAAGCGGCGGAAGCTGCTAAATTACTTGAAAAAGAAGGAATAAAAGCAAGAGTAATAAACATGTCTACTATAAAACCTCTGGATGAAGAGACAGTATTAAAAGCTGCAAAAGAATGTAAATTTATCGTAACAAGTGAAGAACATTCAGTAGTGGGAGGACTTGGAAGTGCTGTTTCAGAGTACTTGTCAGAAGTACACCCTACAAAAGTTGTAAAGCATGGAATCTATGATGTGTTTGGGCAAAGTGCTGATGGAGAAACAATGCTTAACAACTATAACTTAAGAGCAAAGGATATTGCTGAACTTGTTTTAAAGAACAGATAAAAAAAATATAATATAAAAAAGAGACTAAGCGAAAAACCAGAAATAGGGTATATAAAATTATATTTATTTCCTGTTTTATATTGTGAAATTATAAATAATTTATAAATATAATTTTCCATATTATTTGTGGATTTTTCTTTGAGGGAGTCTCTTTTTTTGTTGGAAATTTTTTACAAAATGCACTATTAAAATAGAAAATAATAACAAACAATAATCTTTACATTACAAAATGCTACTATTAATTTCTTCGTTAGTATATAATACATTAAATATGAATATAAGTCAATAAAAGGAAAAATTGTAATAAAAGTTGTAATAAAATTCAGATTGACAAATTAAAAAAAATATTTTATGTTATACCAAACTATAATAGGATATTTTTTTTAAAAAGACTATTTACTTTTTAGAAAAATGAGATATACTAATACTGAGTTTTACAAGTTATTATTAAAAATAACAAGTAAGAGAGGAGAGATGAAGAAATGCGATTTAAAATTACATGTGAGATTATAGAAGGAGATAGCTTTTCTCAAGACTACAGGAGATCTATATTGAAACTTTTCAAGACAGGACTTTACAAATACCAGGACATATTTAATGATTTTTTCAATTCTAATAAAACAAAGAAGTATTCATGGAGTGTCTATTTTAAAAATTCAAAATTTGAAAAGGGTAGAATATATCTGCAAGATGAAAAAAAGGAATTTGTTATTAATTTTTCTGTTTTGAATAATAGTGACAGTATCAACATATTTAATGCATTTATATCTATTAAATATAAAGAAATTAAAATTTCAGAAGGATTGGTAGTCAAAGTAACAGGAGTAAATAAGCTCCCACATTCAAATATAGACACCAATAGATTAATTGCTAAAACAATGTCACCAATAGTTTGCCGAGATCATAATAAAGATACAGGAGAAGATATTTATTATACAGGTGAAAATAATGAGTTTATAGAAATAATAAAAAGAAATTTATATTCTGAATTAAGAGAAGAGTACGGAGACTATATACAGAAAGATATAGAAGATTTAACTATTAATAGTGAAAAGCTAAAAAAGATAGTAGTAAAATTTTATAATAAAACTATAAATGCTTCAATTGGAATAGTAAGTTTTACAGGAAAGTCATATTTACTGGATTATATCTACAATAGAGGAATGGGTAGTTTGACAGGTTCAGGATACGGTCTGCTGGAAATGATTTAGGATAGAAAGATGGAAAAAGGAGGAAAAATGGATGAAAAAATAGAATTGAAATTGAAGGATTGGTTATTTAATGCTGGATTACTAGGATTTATAAATATACTTGGAGAAGAAGCAAAGAGTAGTGGAGAACTGGAAATTGATAATAAAAATCGTTTAATAAAATTTTCTCCAAAAGTTTTGGAAAATTTCGAGTATAAATATTTTGATTTTTTTATAAAAAGATACGGGAAAACACTGACTTATGGTAAAATTCTTGAATTTGAGAAATATATTGATGAATTTGAAGAAAATGGAGAAAAAATTAGAAGTATTAATGCATTAAAAATGATAAATGATAAAATTACATTTTTTAAAGCTAAAATCAAATCTGAAAGTTATAAAAAAGCATATGATTTTATAGAAAAAAATGGAACCGATAAAATTTTAGGACTGGAAAAGGAATTAAAAAAAATAAAAGAACCTAAAGAAAATGTTGATGAAATTTCTATGGAAAATGTAAAAAATAATTTTAAGATTATGAAGAAAATCATTGATTTTTTCAAAAAGAAAATAACCGATAAGGATGGAAATGTAAAAAATTATCTTGCTGCTAAAAATATAGCTTATGTAATAATAAATAATGCCTGGAGCAGTGTATCATTTTTATATAAAAAAAATGCAGATAAAGATATTTATGAAGAATATAAATCATATTTTGTAGAACCTGCATTAGAATATGTTAATGCTGACAAGTCTAAATTTAAATATAAATGTGCAATTTCGAATATGTCAATGAAGAATTATAAAAATACATTAGGGTTTTTAAACGATACAGGATTTGATGTGAATAGAAAACCGTCACATGTCTGGAATTTTGTAAATGATATTGCAGTAACTCCTTTGATTACATTGATTTATTCCTGTGTTCCGGCAGGATTTGTATACGGAGCTGACAAGGGCATATTTGTAAATGCAAATCATAATATAGATCAATTATGTAAAATAAATAATGGAATTGCATACAATATTTTAGAAGATGAGTCAGAAGAAAAAAATATAAATCTGTATAAAAATTTATTGAAGGAAATCAAAAAAGAAAAAGACAATACAAAATATGAATTATCAGATATTCAGATTGTAAAGTTTGAGGAAGGACACTATAAGTTTACTTTGTTATCACGAAATATTTTAAAGCTTTTATCTGAAAATAAAGAAAAATTAGATGATTTATTAGATAAATGGTATTTAATTGATAAAAGATATTTTAATATTTACGATACGACAATAACAGAATTGTTAAATAATCAGAATTTATTCTCGTTAATAAACAAATTATGCTATTATAAAATTTCAAAAGCAAAATTATCTTGTAAACTAAAAAATATAGAAGATTTGCTAAAAATAAATTTGGATTATATCAGGAGGTTGAAGAAAATGGATAAGCAAGAAATAATTGAAAAAAAGGAAAATAAGAAAACGTCAGAAGAATTAACAGAAAAAGATGTTTTCTATATAAGAAGAGATGCAATGATTTTTAGGGAAGAATATATAAGAAAAAGTGGAAATGATAAGAAGATAGGAAGTCTGTTATACAGACTTCAGAATGCTTTGAGAATTAATAATGTTGATATGTTTATGGATGCTCTGATTTCAGCTCATGCTTATGCAGGAAAGAATATTAGCTCACTTTTTGCTAAAGCACTTTTAAATGATGAAAATTTTCAGACATTAGGACATGGATTTTTATTAGGTTTATTAGGTGAAGATAAAAGTAAGAATGAAAATAAGACAGATAAAAAAGAAGGGAATGAATAATTATGAAGAAAAAAGGTTTAACTTTTACAGCAATATTTTTGGCACAAAGTGCTAACTATGGAGAAGGAATAGGAAATGTTGCAGCATTAAAGAAATTATCAAGAAATAAGGGGGGACAATATACATATATTTCCAGACAGGCAATAAGATATAATATAATTGAACAATTAGGTGAAAAAAAAGCATTAGTAAAGAAAGATAGTGGAGATAAAAATGTAATTCAATTTTCAGCAGATACGACAATTAAGGATTACCCTGAACTTGATTTTTTTGGATATATGAAAACAATAAAAGGTGAAAATTCTAAGAACCGTTCTGCAATAGTAAGACTGTCAAATGCTATTTCATTGGAAACATTTAAAGGGGATCTGGAATTTTTAACAAATAAAGGCTTAGCTGATAGAATTGGAGAATTTCCAAATATTGCACAGGCTGAAATACATAAATCCTACTATAAATATACAGTTACTATAGATTTAGATAGAATTGGAATAGATGAATTAGATAAAATTGAAGTTTCAAATGAAGAGAAATCAAGAAGAGTAAGAAAACTTCTAGATACAATTTCATTACTCTATAGGGATATTAAAGGAAGAAGGGAAGATTTAAAACCGTTATTTATAATAGGTGGAGTGTACGATATAAAAAATCCATTTTTTGAAAATATAGTGGATGTCAAGAATAACAAGATTCTAGTTGATAAATTATGTAGCGGAATTTATGATTATATAGAGGAAGATACAATCTCTGGAATTGTAAAAGAACAGTTTGAAAATGATACAGAAGTTGAAGAAAAATTAAAAGGAAAAAATATAAATGTACTAGATGTTCCTGAATTCTTCAAACAGTTAAAAGAAAAGGTTGATAATTATTATACAGAGAAAGTTGATGGATAACTATGAAGGCAATTAAATTAAAATTGTATCAAAATATGGTAAATTATAAAGTTCCGACAAGTTTTCAGCTGAAAGAAAGCTATCCTTTGCCACCCTATTCAACAGTAATTGGAATGGTTCATTCCCTCTGTGACTTTAAGGAATATAAACCGATGAAAATAAGTATCAGTGGAAGTTACTTTTCTAAGGTTAATGATTTATATACAAGATATGAATTTAAAAATGGAAATCCTTTTGAAACAGGAAGGCATCAATTAAATGTAAATGGTTATGGTATTAATAGAGGAGTTGCAACTGCTGAACTATTAGTTGATGTAAACTTGACAATTCATATTATCCCAGAAGACCAGTCAGGAGAATTTTTAAATACTATTTTTGAAGCGTTCAAATATCCGAGAGAATATCCGAGTTTAGGGAGAAGAGAGGATATTGTACTAATTAAAGATGTTAGAATTGTAGACGTGGAAAAGAAAGAAATTGAAGAAGATTTAGAAAATGGAGAAGAAGTATTTGCATATATTCCTTTAAGTTTTGTATATGATGAAAAAGTTGAATTTGGTAATCCAACTTCAGGTATTCATGTTTGTGGTACAAGATATGAATTGACAAAAAATTATGAACTCAAAAATATTGGTACAAAAGCAAAGCCTAAATTTATAAGGGAATGGAAAAAGGAAGAAGTACTGTATTCTTCAAATATAACAGCATTGGAAGAAGAAATAGTTCCAATTGATGAGGATAATGAAATTGTTTTTTGTGAGTTGTAATTTATAGGAGAAATTAATTATGGAAAATAAGTTTTTAGCAAAATCTAATGGTGAAACAATAATGGAACATACAGAAAATCTGATTAATAACTTTAAAAACTTTTTTACAATATATCCTAATGTAAATGTGTCCCAAAAATTATTGTTACTTGCCTGCATTTATCATGATCTTGGGAAAATAAATAAAAAATTCCAAAGTAAGTTATTTGGTCAAAAGCAAAATGGAGAACTTCCTCATGGGTTATTAAGTACTTCTTTTATAGATAGCAAAAGTTTAAGTGAAAATGGTTTTGATAAAAGTGATATTAAAGTTTTGTCTTATTCTGTTGCATTACATCATGAAAGAGATATTTCAGAAATTTCGGAAGAAGATTTTTCAAAAGAAATAGAATTAATGAATATTGAAGCAGATTATTTTCTAAGCTATTTAGAAAAATTGCAAGATATATATTTTGACTATATGAATAATAATACAGAAGAAAGTTTAAATTATCCTATTTTTAAAATTGAGAATGAAAAAATAAAATTAAAGAAATTGAGTAAAAAATATTATAAATTAAATGGAAGAATCTATTCTCAAGATTTTATTTTATCAGAAAAGGAAACTTTAGAAACCTTTCAAAAATATGTGATGTTAAAAGGATTACTGAATAAAATAGACTATGCTGCAAGTTCATATATTCCAGTTGAGGAAAAAAATGATTTTCTTGAAGAAAAAATGGATGATTTTCTAAAAAATGTATTGAAAAAGGATGATCCTGAGAATGATTGGAATGCATTGCAAAAATTTATGAGCAATAATCGAAATAAAAATATTGTGGTTGTGGCACAGACAGGATACGGAAAGACTGAAGCGGGCCTACTTTGGATAGGTAATAATAAAGGATTTTTTACATTACCATTGAGGGTGGCAATCAATTCAATTTTTAGCAGAGTGAAAAATCAGATTATAATTGAAAAAACAGAAAATAGAATAGGGCTGCTACATTCAGATTTTAGGGAAATGTATGTGGAAGATATAAAAAATAAGAAAAAGAATAACTTGGAAAAACTGGATAATGATGGATTATTTATGTATATGGATAAAACAAAACAGTTATCCTTACCATTGACAGTCTGTACAATAGACCAGCTTTTTGATTTTGTTTTCAGAGCACCGGGATTTGAATTAAAAGTTGCTACACTATCTTATTCTAAAGTGGTTATTGATGAAATTCAGATGTATTCAACAGATTTATTAGCTTATTTGATATACGGACTGAAATATATTACAGATTTTGGTGGATTTTGGTGGAAAATTTGCAATAATGACAGCTACTTTACCAGGAATTATTCCAGATTTATTAAAAGAGGAACAAATAGAATTTGTAACTACAGAGCCTTTTATAAATGATAAAAGAAGACATAATATAAAAGTATTAAAAGATACTATTAATGCTGAATTTATAAAAGAAAATTACAAAAATAATAAAATTCTGGTTGTCTGTAACACTGTAAAAAAATCTAAACAAATATATGAAGAATTGAAAAATTTAGGAATAGAATGCAAGGAATTGAATTTACTTCATAGCCGATTTATAAAAAAAGATAGAGCTAAAAAAGAAAAAGAAATTTCTGAATTTGCTAATCCTAAAAGACTTAAGGAAAGTGTAAAAAGAGAACGGAAATTAAAAAATATTTCTGAAAATGGAATCTGGATTGGTACACAGGTAGTCGAAGCATCTCTTGATTTGGATTTTGATATTCTCATTACAGAATTATCAGATTTGAATGGACTTTTTCAGAGAATGGGAAGATGTTACAGAAATAGAGAAGTTTTAGATGAAAAATATAACTGTTATGTTTTCACAGAAGAATGTTCCGGAATAAAGGGTTCTAAAGCAGTTATAGATAAAGAAATTCATAATAAATCTAAGGAAGCATTATTAGAAGTTGATGGATTGCTGACAGAACAGAAAAAATTAGAATTAATAGAAGAAGTTTATTCTACGGAAAGTTTAAAAAATACAGAATATTATGGGAAATTAGTAAAAGATATTTATGCTTTGAAAAATTATATAGTGGAATATGAAAAAACAAAATCAGAAGTACAAAGAATTTTTAGAAATATTGCTTCGAAAGATGTAATTCCAAAAATTATTTATCAGAAAAATGAAGAAGAAATAGAGAAAAATATTGAAATCCTGAAGAAAAAAGCAAAGGGATTAGATGAAGAAGAGCGAAAAGATTTAAGAAGTGAAAAAATAGAAGCAAGACGAGAAATAAATCAATTTAAAGTAGCAATTCCTGAATATGAATTTGATAATATTTCTCTTGAAAAAGTAAAAAAAATAGAAATAAATGATTATGAAACATTAATTATTTTAGATTGTGATTATTCATATGACAAAGGTGTGGAAGTATTAAAGGAAGAAAGAAATAAAGATTTTGAAGATTCATTTTTTTAATCTGATAATACTCAGATAGGGAGTTTGTTATGAGAATAAGTGGCTTAATGATGAACTATTATTTTGTATGCAAAAGGAAATTATGGTGTTTCTCAAGGAATTTAAATTTTGAAGAAACTAATGAAAATGTAAAAATGGGAAAACTGATTGATGAAAGCAGATATTCCTTTGAAACAAAACAGATAGCCATAGAAGAAACTGTAAATATTGATTTTATAAGAAACTGGAAAGTTGTTCATGAAATAAAAAAGAGTAAAGCCATAGAAGAAGCTGCAGTATGGCAGGTAAAATACTATATCTATTTTCTAAAAAAAAGAGGAATTGAAATAGAAAAGGGAATAATTGATTATCCTGAAATAAGGGAAAGAAAAGAAATTATTTTATCTGAAGAAGATGAAATCCGTCTAGAAAAAATTTTAAAGGAAATAGAAGAAATATGTAAAAATGAAAATTCTCCTGAAGTTATAAATGATAAGCAATGTAAAAAATGTGCCTATTATGAATACTGTTATATTTAATTTTAAAATAATTACTCATCTGTTCTATTTTTGTAATAGATGAGTAATTTAAGTCTTATATTCTTTAGGAAAAACAGGAGATGGTCAAAATGTCTGAAAGTTATTTTATATTTTCAAATGGAGAATTAAAGAGGAAAGACAATGTTGTAAGAATAACAGCGTTGGATGGAAGATTTAAGGATATAAAAGTAGAAATGACAAGGGACATATATTTATTTGGTGAAGTTTCCCTCAATACAAAATGTTTGAATTATCTTGCAACTTTAAAAATACCTGTACACGTGTTTAATTATTACGGATTTTATACAGGAACTTTTTATCCTAAGGAAACGAATGTTTCAGGAAAGTTATTTGTTAAACAGGTTGAAAATTATACAGATAATGATAAAAGAACAGAGCTGGCACAGCTAATAATTGATGCGGCAAGTGCAAATATATTGAGAAATCTTAGATATTATCAGGAAAGAGGAAAAGAACTTGAAGAAATTATAGAGCAGATAAAAGCTTTGAGAAAAGGAATTTTTAAAACACAAAATGTTGAAGAACTTATGGGAGTTGAAGGAAGTATAAGAAAAGTGTATTATGACAGTTGGAATATTATTGTAAATCAGGAAATTGATTTTGAAAAAAGAGTAAAAAGACCGCCTGATAATATGATAAATACTATGATTTCCTTCTTAAATACACTAGTTTATACTGCTTGTCTGTCTGAAATATATGTCAGTCAACTGAATCCTACAATAAGCTATTTACATAGTGTAGGAGATAGAAGATTTTCTTTGTCACTTGATCTTGCTGAAATTTTTAAGCCTTTACTTGCTGATAGAGTTATTTTTTCTTTATTGAATAAAAAGATGATAACAGAAAAAGATTTTGCAAAAGATTCAAATTATTTTTACATGAAAGAAAAAGCACAAAAATTAATTTTAAAGACTTTTAATGAAAGACTTGAAACTACTATAAAACATAGAGATTTAGGACGAAGTGTATCATATAGACACCTTATGAGATTGGAAGCATATAAGATAGTGAAACATTTAATGGAAGATAAAAAATATGAAGGATTTAAAATATGGTGGTAATATGTATGTTATATTAGTGTATGATATTTCAACAGATGATAATGGAGCAAGGATTTCCCGTAATATTTTTAAAATATGTAAAAAATATTTGACACATGTTCAAAAGTCAGCATTTGAAGGAGAAATAACCCCAGTATTGCTGAGAAAATTTTATTTAGAGTTAAAAATATATATTAGGGAAGATAAGGATGAAAAATTTTTAATCTGTCGACCTTTAATAATGGAAAAACTATATGGTATTGACAGAAATTTTGAAAATATTGTCAATATAGGGTTTAAGTGTATAATTAAGAAAATAATATTTAGAGAATGTCATTATTTTTTATAAAAAATTAGAGTTCGACAAAAAAATAGGAATATGATATTATAAATATTGAGTAAAATGAATAACTGTATTAATAGTAGCAAAGTGTAATGTAAATGTTTGATTCTGTTTCTGTATCTGTCATCTGTTTGTCGTATTAATAGTAGCAAAGTGTAATGTAAATTAGCTAACTCTTCATCAGCTAAGGTTTTACCTGTTAGTATTAATAGTAGCAAAGTGTAATGTAAATGTAAAAGCATAGCAGATAGGAGCTCCTCTGCTGACAGTATTAATAGTAGCAAAGTGTAATGTAAATGAAGGCTTGAAGCATATTTGGGTTGACCGGAGTACGTATTAATAGTAGCAAAGTGTAATGTAAATGCATATTCATCTAACATTGCATTAAGTTCTTCTTTTGTATTAATAGTAGCAAAGTGTAATGTAAATTTGCAAAAAATTATTCAGATTGTTAATGACTGTGAGTATTAATAGTAGCAAAGTGTAATGTAAATCTGAAAGAGGCTAATGCTGCAGTAATAAAGATAAAGTATTAATAGTAGCAAAGTGTAATGTAAATATTAAAGAGTATCAGCTGGAAGAGAGATTCGAAAATGTATTAATAGTAGCAAAGTGTAATGTAAATATCCAAATAGTATTTTAAAACTGTATCAGGCTTTTGAGTATTAATAGTAGCAAAGTGTAATGTAAATTCTGAAAATATTTTTACTATTTTTGCTATTCTTATTGTATTAATAGTAGCAAAGTGTAATGTAAATCTTGAAAATGGGACAAATGGAAGTGCAGTGACAGGAGTATTAATAGTAGCAAAGTGTAATGTAAATAATCATGAGAGATTAGTTCAAGCTGTTCTAACTGTTGTATTAATAGTAGCAAAGTGTAATGTAAATGTGAGGTCTGTTTTAAAACTTTACTTTTTAAAACAAAGTATTAATAGTAGCAAAGTGTAATGTAAATACTAGAAAATATATCAGAACTATGATTACTAAATTGTATTAATAGTAGCAAAGTGTAATGTAAATAAGGAAAAGAATATTCTACATTTTAAAATTGATGGAGGTATTAATAGTAGCAAAGTGTAATGTAAATGAACGATGGAGTACATCAGATAAAGTCAGATGATTGTATTAATAGTAGCAAAGTGTAATGTAAATTATAAAATTGGATTTTACTTTATCAGGGACAGTAAGGTATTAATAGTAGCAAAGTGTAATGTAAATTTCTGAATATATTATTTGTATTTCTTTTTGCCGGCTAGAGATTCGTTCTTTAGAAAATCCTTGGTGTTCAAAGATATTAGTTGTAATGATCCAATATATTTTATCTCCGTTTTTCTTATGTTTTAGTAAGGTGCCACCAACTCCTAAAATTTCATCATCGGGGTGAGCTGAAATGACTACAATTTTTTTCATAAGTACTGTCCTTTTTTTGGGAGTTCTAAGAACTCGTGTTCTACAATTTGAATTGCTCCATCATAAGTTTTTACAAGAATTTTGTTATCTTCGACGTTTAAAACTTTTCCTGGTTCATAGTTTGCAAAGATACAATTTTTTTTCAGTACTTTCCAAATTTTGATTTCTTTTTCATCATTTGAGATAAGATGTGCTCCTACATAGGGATGAGTTAGGGCTCTTACTAAATTGCAGATAGCATCGGAGGACATTCTGAAGTCGATTTGGCCGTCTATTTTTCCTCGTTTTCTCCATGAATTTCCTGCAGTTATATCTTGTTTTATCTTCTCTATATTATTACCTTTTAACTCAAATTCTTTAGAAAAAGATATCATTTGTTTTACAGCGACTTCAGTTATTTTTTTATAAAGAGTAGCTGCTGTATCAGATTTTTCTATAGTTACTATTTCTTGTGAAATAATATCGCCAGTATCGGCGCCTTCGTCCATTATAAAAAAGGTGCTTGCGGTTTTTTTCAAGCCTAAGAAGATAGCCCATATTAAGGGGTGGCGACCTCTGTTGTTAGGGAGTTCAGCAGGATGGAAACCTACTACTCCATATTTTGGGATGGACAATATCTCGGCAGGGAGTATATGAGACCAACCAAAGCAATAGATTACATCGGGATTTAATTCTTTTAGAAAAGAGATAATTTCTTCTTCATTATCTTTTTTCTTAAAGCAGGTAGGTATATGGTGTTTTTCTATCAATGGGGTTAAATCGCAGAAATCAGCGTTAAAGTCTGATTTTTTTTTTGTGATGACTCCTACTATGTCAAATCTATTTTCTATTAGGGCTTTCAAAGCTTGATAAGAAAAATCGACAGTACCGATAAAAACTATTTTCATTTGTTACAAATCATAAAACTGTTTTTTAAGTATATCATTTAAATCTATACTTTTTAAGACTTTTACTATATTTTTTGAAGGGGATTCAGCTCCTTTATAGGGGTTTTCTACTGTTTTTAAAATTTCTTTAAATTCAGTTGAAATTGCTTTGTTGATAGCGATTTCAATATTTTGTGATGAGGAGTCGCATTGTATTACACTTTTAGCCATTATTCTACCTCTTTGTCTATCGCCTATGTTTACAGTTGCAATTTTAAAGCTAGGGGCTTCGAGCAATCCACTTGAAGAATTTCCTATTACGGCATCTACATATTGCAAGGCTGAGAGATAGCGGAGTTGGCCTAAAGAGGTAAAACAAATTGCTTTTGAAGTGTTTTTGGCTACATAATCATCAATCATTTGGTTTACGATTCGTCCATCGGTATCGGAGTTAGCTTTGGTGAATATAATTTTGCAATTTTCGATTTTGTTCAAAGCGTTCAATAGTTGTTGGAATTGTTCACCAGAGGTTGATTTTTCGAGGGTAACGGGATGGAAAGTGACTAAAAATGTGTATTTTTCATCTAACTTAAAATTGATAGAG
>QWCZ01002241.1_pt1 | contig 16647 bp, 14 predicted proteins | sample 1972651 | NCBI WGS metagenome assembly QWCZ01 (sample SAMN09866695, study PRJNA288562) | Human oral metagenome isolate pre1_saliva, whole genome shotgun sequencing... | isolation source: mouth | host: Homo sapiens | place: USA: California
GGCAAGCGTGGCCTCATCCTGGTCGTCTCCGGCGACAACCTGCGCAAGGGCGCTGCCCTCAACGCGGTCCAGGTCGCCGAGGTCGTGGCTGCGCGACTGCGCTGAATGCTCGGCCTCTCGACGAACTAGTTGCGTGAACGCGCGGCGGCCCTGACGGGCTGCCGCGCGTTTTGTTCTGCGAGCCCGGCCGCTGTGCGTGCCGGTGGGCGGCGGCCTTCCTGCGCGTGTTGCTTGGGACACCGCTGGTGTTCCGGGTGCCGCGTGGTGTGCTGTCGGGCCGGGCTGCTGGTTGTGCCCGTGGGCGGCGGCCCGCCCGCGAGCCGTCCGCGCCGCGAGCTTCGCTCGGCGCGTCGCCTCGAAGCCCGGCCAGGCCCTGCCGCCGCCACGGGCACCGCAGCCAGGCCCACTGATCCCTCCGGTGCCCTTCGCACCAGTGGGGCTAGGTCACTGTGAATAGCTCTGCCAGGCCCCGTCGCCGCCCACCAGCACCCCGGCCTGGCCCTCCGGTCCCTCCGCTGCCCTCCACACCGACGGCGCTTGCGGCGCTGCTGGTCCTCGGCACGTCAATAGGTGCCCGGCCAGGCCCTGCCGCCGCCCACCAGCACCCCGGCCTGGCCCTCCGGCACCCTTCACACCGACGGCGTCGTTGCGCCCTTGCCTGCGCGCGCGCGGATAGGTTGTTGCTTCACGGATAGGTTATGAGCATCCGGATAGCTTATTAACCTATCCGCGTGTCGATAACCTATCCGCATCCGCATCCGCATCCGCATCCGCATCCGCATCCGCACCCGCGCCCGCAGCGGTGCATAACAAAACCGCCCGGCGCGCGGCCAGGCGGAAACGGAGCGGGCGACGGGAATCGAACCCGCCTCTGAAGCTTGGGAAGCTTCCATTCTACCGATGAACTACGCCCGCAATTCATCGTCCCGAAGGAATCGACCAACTACGCCCGCAATTCATCGTCCCGAAGGAATCGACCTGTCGATCATAGCGTCACGATGGACGGGCACGCAACCGGCGTCTCGCGCACAGTGCTGTGCTCGCGACGCTGTGTGCTGCGCGATGGCGGTTGTCGCGCTGCTCTCGACAACAAGACCGTATCCGCCAATGCATGCCCGCCGATCCAGCGCGGAGGCGGCAGCGCTCACCGCTCCTGCCGCAGCTCACGCCTCGCGGTCCGCTCCGAGATGGTTCCGGTTCTGTTGAGCGTGCTGACCGTGGATACACTGAGGATCGCTTGACCGATTGGAGGACCCATGTCTCGTCCCGTGGTGGCCGCAGCCATCGTCGATTCCCTGGAACACCCGGCCGCGCTGCTCGCGTGCTCGCGCGCGTACCCGCAGGAGCTGCGCGGCCAGTTCGAGCTGCCAGGCGGCAAGATCGAAGAGGGCGAGGACGCGGTGGCGGCGCTCGAGCGTGAGATTGTGGAGGAACTCGGCGCACACCTGCGGGTGGGGGAGCGCGTCTGCCCGGACGGCGGCCTGTGGTGGCCGATTCTGGGTGGGCGCGTCATGGGCGTGTGGCTCGCGGAGGTTGCGCCCGGTTCGCCGGCCCCTGCCGCGGGTGCCTCGCACCTGGAGGCGCGCTGGGTGCCGATCTCCGAGTTGGGGGACCTGCCCTGGATCGTTGCGGACCTTCCTATTGTCGAGGCCGTGGCTGCGCGCTGCGCCCGGTGACACGTCGCGCGTCGCCGGGGAGTGGGTGGCCGAAGTGAGCGCGCGTGAGCTGTGTCGGGCGCGCTGAGAGGGTGAGTGATAAAGCTTGCGTTGCTTCCGCGGCGCGGGAATGGTGCCCGCCACCATTTGACGACACATGGGGACCAGATGTCAGAATAAGCGCATGCCGAAAATTATTGGCGAGTCCCTCGCCTCCCACCGCGAGTTGACCCGCACCCGCTTGTTTGATGCGCTCGGGTCTCTCATGGCCGAACAGGCCTTCGAATCCATCACGATGAGCCAGATTGCTGAGCGCGCCGGCGTGGGGCGCACGGCGGTGTACAACCACTTCGCGGACAAGGAAGTGCTGCTGCTCGCCTACATGCGCCAGGTTACCGAGGAGTTCACGCGGGTGCTCACCGCGCGCCTCGAGGCTGAGCCTGATCCGCTCATGCGCCTGCGCCTCTACATTCGCGCGCATCTGCAGATGATCAGCCGCTACCACGTGAAGGCGGGCATGGGCCTGCGTCGGCAGATGTCGGGCCGGGGTGCCTCGCACCTGCATGATCACGCGGGTATGGTGGGCGAGGTCCTCATTGGGATCCTCGACGAGGCCATGGAACGGAACTTGATCGCGCAGCAGAATACGCTGGGCGCGGTTCATCTCATTCATGCGACGCTGGCGGGCCAGCGTCTCCCGGCGGATGCGGCGCACCGTGAGTCGGCGCTGGCGCTGGCGCTGGTGGAGACCTTTATTTTGCGAGGCCTGGGTGCCTCCGAGGAGAACGTGCGTCATGTCACCGCTTCGCCTCTCCCTTCCGGGGAATAGTGGGAGCGCCGCGTCCGTTGATTCAGACATAACACAGGGGTCGTCCGGCCCCGACTGACCTGCCGACCAGAGTGTCGGCGACACAAGGAGAAACATGGCTACCGTTACTCTGACGCAGGAGAACTTCGAGCAGACTGTGTCTGCCGGCGGCATCGTCCTGGTTGATTTCTGGGCGACCTGGTGCGGCCCGTGCCGCCAGTTTGGCCCCGTTTTCGAGGAGGCCTCCGAGAAGCATCCCGACGTCGTGTTCGGCAAGATCGACACGGATGATCAGCAGCAGCTCGCGATGGCGGCTCAGATCACGTCGATCCCGACGCTGATGGCTTTCCGCGATGGCATCGCGGTGTTCCGCCAGTCGGGTGCGCTTCCGCTGTCCGCCCTGGAGGACCTGATCTCTCAGATCCAGAACCTGGACATGGATGACGTTCGCGCGAAGATCGCCGAGGCCGACAAGGCTGAGTGACCGCGTCCCAGCAGACGTCGATGGGTCCCGAGGTGAGAACCTCGGGACCCATTCTTACATGCTGCTACCGTAGAAGCTGGAAGGGCAATCAGAGTGCTGATGATGCGAACGATCATCGCATCTCCTTTCTTCCGGCCAGCCCCCCAGTCTTCCCTGGGGGCATTAGCATCTGCAGGTTGTCTCCCCTTAGACGCAGGACGGTCGGCGTGAGACGCTCGCCGGGCGGCGGGTGATGAACTCGCGGTCGGCGTGGTCGCCGACCATGAAGGAGTACTCGCCGACGATCTCGAAGCCGTGGCGCGCGTAGAAGCGTTGTGCCCCGTAGTTTTCGCTCCACACGCCGATCCAGAGGGTGCGCGGCCCGTCGCGTTCGAGCCACTCAAGCGCGGTGCGCAGCAGCGTGGTCCCGTGGCCCCCACCCTGGTGTCCGCGCAGGATGTAGAGGCGCTGGACCTCGCCGTCGCCGGGTGCGACGTCGGGGTGGGGCAGGTGTGCGGGGCAGGCGGTCACGTAGCCGATGAGTCCGTCGGGGAACGAGGCCGGGGCTTCCTCCCCGGAATAGGGGATGCTGGGGTGCTCGCCTGGGATATGAACGGTGGGGCCGGGGGAGGAAACGAGATCGCTGGGGGTGCAGGAGGCCTCGTCCGGTGATGACGGGCCACCGACTGCGTCCTCGAAGAGGAGCCAGGTCGCGCGCTGCGGATCTTGAAGTTCGGAGCGTAGGATGGCGGGGGAGTAAGCTTGGTCGAGAAAGATAGCTAAATCGCCCGGCGCGTAGAGGTGCTCGAAGGTCTGGGTGAAGCACTCGCGGGCGAGCGCGGATAGCGCGTCGGCGTCGGCGGGTGTGGCGCGGCGAATCATGGCGTCCTTTCGGTCAGTGTGTTCTCAATCGTAGGCAGAGCTGGGACGACGCGCCGGGCGGCCCCAGAGAACCCCAAGAGCAACCTGAGAATGAGTATCAACCATTGCTCTGGCTATGACGTGCGCTTTACAATAAGGCGATTAACGAACATTAAAGGAGACGGACGTGGCACGTAAGACCCGCACCGCGCAGGTGCTCAATATTGTTAAGGCACTCGCGTGGGTCATCGTCGCGGTGTCCCTGGTCAAGTTCGCGTTTTTCCCCGCCGCGCAGGAGGAACAGACGGGCGACGGCATGGACCCGGGTGGAACCTTCGGGCAGATGACGATTTCTGTGGGCCGCTCGGACATTACGAACACTGTGAGCGTGACGGGCACGATCCAGGCGGATGAGCCGGTGAATGCTCGCGCGACGCTTGACGGCGAGGTCGCGCGCGTCTATGTCAACGACGGTGACACAGTCGCCAAGGGTGACGCCCTCATCCAGATCCGCAAGGAAATCCCGGGCGAAACCCGCCAAGTCACCGATGAGGACGGCAACGTCACCATGGAGACCGGGAAGCCTACCTTCAAATACGAGACGGTCGCCGCCCCCGGTGACGGCAAGGTGTCCACGAGCGTCCTGGTGGGACAGCAGTTCGCGATTGGCGACACGGTCGCCTCGGTCGCCCCCTCCACGTTCTCGGCCGTCGCCGCCCTGAGCGCCGACCAGATGTACCGCCTCCAGGAGGCACCCTCCACCGCGACCGTCACCATTAAGAACGGCCCGGCCCCCTTCGAGTGCACGGACGTCACGCTCGTTAGCCCCACGAGCAAGACGCGGGACGCGAAAAACTCGGGTGCCTCCGAGAACTCGGCTGCGGCCTCGACGGACCTGAAGGCCCGCTGCACGATTCCCTCCGACCAGACCGTGTTCGCGGGCCTGCAGGTGAGCCTCGAGATGACGACGGGATCGGCGACGGGCGTGCTCGCTGTGCCTGTCTCCGCGGTCGAGGGGCGCTACCAGACCGGCACCGTCTACCTGCCAACCTCCGACCCGGCCAACCCGGAGAAGCGTTCGGTCACCCTGGGCTTGACCGACGGAAAGATGGTCGAGGTCAAGGAGGGACTCGAGGAAGGCGAGGAAATCCTCGAATTCACCCCGACCGCGACGAAGGATAACCAGGACGACCCCTACGGCTCGGGTGACACGGGCGGCGGGGCCAAGGACGGGGCCGCTGACGCGTCCGACGGGACGAGCGCGCGATGAGCCTCGTGCACCTGCGGGACGTGACCCGCACGGTCGCCCTGCCTGACGGCGAGGATCTGCACATCCTGCGTGGCGTTAACCTGGACGTTGCGGCGGGCGAGCACGTGTCCATCGTGGGCCGCTCGGGTACCGGCAAATCGACGATGCTCAACATCATTGGCCTGCTGGACGCTCCCACGTCAGGCACCTACGAGCTGGACGGCGTGGATACGACGCGCCTGGGCGAGGGGCGTCGCGCTCGTATGCGCGGCGAGGACTTCGGCTTCGTCTTCCAGCAATTTAACATTTTCGCCGCCCGTACGGCCGCCGAAAACGTTGAGGTGCCCCTCCTGTATGCCTCCGGCATGCAACTGCTGTGCAGGCGCTCAATTGCCCTCGACATGCTTGAACGCGTGGGCCTGGCGGATCGCGCCGATTCGCACCCGGGGGAGATGAGCGGCGGCGAGCAGCAGCGCATAGCGATCGCCCGTGCTCTCGTGCGCCGCCCGCGCGTGATCCTCGCCGACGAACCGACGGGCGCGCTCGACCCGGACACGGGCCGAGCGGTCATGACCCTCCTGGAGGAGGTCGCCCGCGAATCCGACTCGGCGCTCATCGTCATCACGCACGATATGGCGGTCGCCGCCCGCGCCTCGCGCGCCTACGAACTCTATGACGGCGTCCTCCACGAGGTCACGGACCCTGGAACCCTCACACAGCGTGCGGAGGCGGGGAACTCCGATGCCGACAACGCCGGGACCGGTGGAAGCACCGGGATCCCCTGGGGCGAGGCCTCCTCCGCCTCCACTGGCCCGCAAGCTCCACCGCCTCCCGCGCAGGTCCCGGTATCGCCGTCGGGGGGATCGCCTGACGATAGGGGCGTGACGGCACGTGAGACGATGAGAGCCGTCGGTAGGGCAGCGGCTCGAAAAAGGGAGAGTGAGCAGTGAACGCACTGAGCCAGATCGTGGGTGCCCTCATCGAGGCGTGGGGCGAGGTGAAAGTCCAGAAAGCCCGCGTGGTCCTCTCCCTCGTGGGAGTAGTCGCTGCGGTGGCCGCCATGACGGTCGTTATCGCGCTGGGTGACCTGATCCTGCAATCCTCGCGCGAATTGGCCGAACTCTACGAGGGACGCTCGGTGACGCTGCGCCTCGCGCCGGAAAAATCATCAGCAAGCCAAGGAGGGCCCTCGAACGACGGCCCCGCCCAGGAAGCCGGGAACAGTGAAGCGACCCAGGCCTCGTCCACCGTCGCGCGACCCGATGAGAAGGATCCGGTGAGCGACGCGATGGCGACGCTCGCGGGCCGCCACGACATCCACTACTGGTCGCGCTTATCCAGTTCGGGCGGCGAGATCGTCGAGGTCCGCCAGGCGCGCAGCACCGGACTATTCCGCGGCTACCCGGTGGTGCAAACACAGGACATGTTCAACGACGTCACGATTCAGGCCGTCGACCCCTCCTTCGAGGTGATTTTCCGGACCCGCATGCTCGCCGGACGCTGGGTGACCGACAGCGACGCGGACCAGCGCCTGACCCCCGTCGTCATCTCCGAGATCCTATGGAATCAGCTGGGCCGCGCACCCATCGACCAGGTCCCCATCGTCCTGCACACCACCGACGGCACCGCGCTGCGCGTCGTCGGCGTCACGAAAGCGAAGAGCCGCTTCGACATGCCGACCCTCTACGTGCACTACGACGCGGCGCGCGCCGCCCTGCCGCAGATGGGGCAGCCCACAATGATCGCGTGGGTCGGTCCCGAGGACGCCGAGCAGGCGCGAACGGTGCTGCCGCAAGCCCTAGCGTCGATCCTCGGCGACGGATGGCACGTGAGCGTCACCGGCGGCGAACACCAGGACACGGGCGAAGAACAGCTGGGGACAATCTCCCGCGTCATCATGATTATCGGCGGCATCATCATCTTCCTCGGCGCGCTCGGCCTGCTCAACGTCGCCATCGTGACCGTACGTCAGCGCGTGCGCGAAATCGGTATCCGCCGCGCCGTCGGTGCCTCCGCCGCGCGCGTCTTCTTCGCCGTCTTCATGGAGTCGGTGGTCGCAACCTTCGTCGCCGGCATCATCGGCGTGGGGATCGCGGTCGTCGTCGTACGTTTCTTGCCGCTCGAAACAATAGGAATCGCGCTCAGCGAAACGCCGGCGTTCCCAGCAGGCGCAGCCATCGCGGGCGTCGCCATCTCCACGAGCATCGGCGCTGTATGCGGCATCATCCCGGCGCTCGCGGCCGTGCGTATCAAGCCGATTGACGCGATCCGCTACTGAGGGTTCAGTGACGAGGCCGTGGCTTCCTCGCTGGGGCCGCGCGCGTTCGCGGTGGGGAGTCGGCCTCGTGCCAGAATCAGCGGGGCAGCGTCACGCGCTTCGTGTCTTCGTTGTAGATGATCATGCCTTCCTTGAGGAGGGCTCGGTAGACGCGGGCGGGTTGGTAGCGGTCGCCGCCGTCGAGGCGTGCGGCGTCGAGGACGCGACGTTTCGTGAGGCCTTCGGTGCCTTCGAAGTGGGCGGAGCGCAGGGCCTTCATGATGCGTCCGCGGGCCTGGCGGTCGGTGCCCGCGTAGGGCTGGGGGGTGGGGCGCTTCTCGTCCTTCGGGAATCCGGCGTGTGCCCAGGCGCAGTGCGTGCGCATGATGCACGTGTCGCAGTCTGGGGAAAGTTGGGTGCACACGAGGGCTCCGAACTCCATGAGCGACAAGCTGACGTCGGCGGCGAGGCGCCCATCTGTCGGGAGGAGCGCGTCCGCGCGCTGCGTTTCTGCCTTCGAGGGGGTTGAGTGGGGTGGAAACTCCCGGCCATCGAGAAATCTGACCAGCACTCGTCGAACGTTTGTGTCCAGGACCGGGATCCGGATTCCGTGTCTGAACGCCAGGAGGGCGCTGGCCGTGTAGGTGCCCACGCCGGGCAGGAGAGTTAGCTCTTTCATAGTGAGGGGCACCTGACCGTCGTGTTTCTCGACGATGGTGCCCGCACAATTTTTGAGGCGCAGTGCGCGTGAGGGATAGCCCAGATTAGCCCAGGCCACAATGATATCCGCGGAGGAGGCCTCGGCTAGGTCGCCGGGTGTTGGCCATCGCTCCATCCACTCCAACCAGATCGGTTGGACGCGCGCGACGGGCGTCTGTTGGCTCATGATCTCGAAGACGAGTGTTCCCCAATCGGACACGTCATCGCCGCGCATGGGCAGGTCGCGTTTGTTGGATGCGAACCAGCGGGGAAGGTCATGGAGGAGTACCTGCGAGGCCTCAGCCGTTGGATTTGTGAACACCCTGTCAGTGTAGGTAAAAAGTCCCCATGAGCGCGTTCTAACATATGCGAAGTGTGGTGTGGAGCATAAAAATGGCGACTGTTGTATAAACAGTACAGGTTCGCTAGTCTGATCCTGTTTTCAATTACCCCCATTTTATCGAGGGTTCCCTCACTATCAGGAGACGTCATGTCTACTCCTCAGCAGCCTTACGGGCAGCAGCCTGGTTATGGGCAGCAGCCTGACTATGGCCAGCAGGCTGGTTACGGCCAGCAGCCCGGCTATGGTCAGCAGGCCGGTTACGGTCAGCAGCCTTATGGGCAGCAGCCTTACGGTCAGCAGGCCGGTTACGGTCAGCAGCCTTATGGGCAGCAGCCTTACGGTCAGCAGGCCGGTTACGGTCAGCAGCCTTATGGGCAGCAGCCTTACAGTCAGCCCGGCTATGGGCAGCAGCCTTATGGCCAGCCCGGCTACGGTCAGCAGCCTTATGGCCAGCAGCCTTACAGTCAGCCCGGCTATGGCCAGCCCGGATTCAACGCCCCCATGCTGGGTAAGCCTCGTAAGACTGCGGGCCTTCTCAACTTTTTCCTCGGCGCTATTGGTGCCGGTGACTTCTTCCTTGGCCACAAGCAGATCGGTTTCATCAAGGTCGCCGTGACCGTGGTCCTGAACGTGCTTTACTTGGCGACGTTCGACTGGGAAACGGGCGAGGCGAACCTTTTTGTTGTCTTCCTTGGCCTCATTTATTGGGGGTTCTTGGTTGCCTGCACGCGAACGGCGTTCCGACCGTCTGACCTACTCGCGCGCGTCCGAACAGGCGCGTAAGTGAGCATCGTGTGGGACTCGGCTGATGCCGGGTCCCACACGTGTATCTAGTGCTCCCCTCGTTTCGCTGTCCGGGCGTAGCGACGCCCCGAGCGCGAGCGTCTCACTGCGTGTCCGAGCTGTTTTGTGGTGTATAGCGCGTGGTGCGGACGAGCGGCCCTCGGTCCCAAAATGCTTGTCGGAACGCGTTTGCGGGCACGCTCGGGGGAGTGATCGGGGGTCTTTCGGGGTCGCTGTGGGTGACGAAAAGCGGCGTCGACACGTTAGGCTATGCGGGTGCGGCCCGCAGCCGTCACTTCCCACGACAATCGAAAGGCTTAGTTATGACGACGCCCAACCCCTTCAACTCGGAGGATCAGAACTTTCCCCCAGGCCTCGACCCCCGGTTACGACCAGGCCAACGCCGCCCCGGGTGCTCAGCAGCCCGTCTATGGCCAGCCCGCCTTTGGCCAGCCCGCCTTTGGCCAGCCCGCCTTTGGTCAGGGTGCCTACGCGACCCCGCCCAAGCAGTGGATCGTCGCGCTGCTCCTGGCGTTCTTCGTCGGCGTCTTCGGTATCCACAACTTCTACCTGGGGTACACGACCCGAGGCATCATCCAGCTGGTCCTAACGATCACCTTCATCGGTGCGCCCGTCGCCGCTATCTGGGCCTTCGTTGAGTTCATCATGATCATCATGCGTTACGGTGCCTACGGCTGCGACGCGCAGGGTCGTCCCCTGGAATGATCCGCTGAGGCTGTTGTCGCGGCACTGAGTGTGCGACAATCGAGTCATGCTGCTCAGTGACCGCGACATCAACGCTTCTCTGGATTCTGGCCGGATTCGTCTCGATCCTCTGGACCGTGGCCTGGTTCAGCCGGCCAGTATTGACGTGCGGCTGGATCGCCTGTTTTGTCTCTTCGATAATCATCGCTACCCGGTGATCGACCCTGCGGCGGACCAGTCGGATCTGACGCGACGCATCGACGTGGGGCCGGATCAGCCCTTCGTCCTGCACCCCGGCGAGTTCGTCTTGGGTGCCACCTACGAGCTGGTCACCCTCGGCGACGACATTGCCGCGCGCCTCGAGGGCAAGTCGTCGCTGGGACGCCTCGGCCTCCTCACCCACTCCACCGCGGGCTTCATTGACCCCGGTTTCTCCGGTCACGTGACCCTCGAGCTGTCCAACGCGGCGACGATGCCGATCCTGCTCTACCCGGGCATGAAGATCGGGCAGCTGTGCTTCTTCGACCTGTCTTCCCCGGCCGAGCATCCCTACGGCTCGCAGGGCGCTGGCTCTCACTATCAGGGTCAGCGAGGCCCCACGCCGTCCCGGACGCACCAGCGCTTCACTCGCACACGCATTGATCGGTGACATGATGGAGTCCCCCCACCCTCCCTTTCCGTCCCGGCTCGCGCGCAGGCGCGCCGAGCGTGCGGCGCGCGCTGCCGCAGCTGATGTGGTCGAACAGGACGCGCCTCCCGCACTGGAATCTGCGGACCTGCCGTCGGCGGTACCGCCTCCGCCTGAACCCGCAGACTCGACCCCGCTGCCCCCGCCCGAACCTGCGGATCCGACCCCGACGCTACCGCCCCCGCCCGCCGGTCAGCAGGTCACCACGACGCGCACGGGCGTCATAACGGGTGTCGTGTTGCCCGGCATGGCCCCGCGCACCGGTCAGGTCACGAACCGGAACGATGCGCCGCCCCCGCCTTCGCCGGTCAGACGTTCCTTCAAGGAACGCATGGCGAGTGCCCACTCCAGCCTGGCGGACTCGGTCCTTACGTCCGCGACGGGCAGCCCGATCATGCAGACGAACGTGTCCTTGATCGGCCTGAACACCACCCAGGAGCCGGCGTTCCAGATTGCCGCCGACGGCGAAATCACCAGCGCTGAGGCCGCCGTGCCGATCGCCGCCGCCATTGAGGTCAGCGAACCTGCGGGCGTCATCGACATGCAGGAAGCCCTGGGTCACCACCTGTTCCTCGTGTCGGAGGCCGTGGATCCGGCCGAGCTGGAGGCTCTCGCGATCTCCATGTGGGACGACGCCGGTTGGCTCGCGCCCGGTCGCCTGCACTTGTCGTCGGATGCTGAGCTTGAAGGCCCGTGGTCCCTGGATCAGCCGACGCGCGCGCAGCTGGGCACCCCGTCCCTGCTGACGCATGCGTGGATCCTGCGCTGCCCGGTCTCGCGCGCCGAGGAGAAACCCAGCGCGGTCATGGGGGAGTGGGCGCAGGCCTTCCCCGACGGCATGCCCGTTGGTCTGGAGTACCGCGTGCTCGAGGCGTTGGGCCGCATGGCGCGTCGCCTGGCGGGCGGTTTGCGCCTGGCCGGCAGCGGCTACGTCATGGTTCCCGACGCGGACTCGGCCGTGAACCTGACGGTGTACGCGCCGCGTTGGATCAACCCGGAGGACCTGCTGTCCGCGATGCGCGAGCGCGCTGGGTTTGAGCAGATGAAGGACGCGCGCGACATCGTCCCCGAAGCCCCGGCGCTGACCCCCGCACAGGCCGCGCAGATCGAGAAGCTGAAGGCCGAGCTGGGTCCTGTCCGCGAGGATATCGCCTCGAAGATCGCGAAGGCCCGCGAGGAGCTGGAGGCCCAGCGTAACGAGCCGCAGGTCGTCGATGGTTACGCGCTCATGTGCCCGATCGGCCACCACTCCGACATGATGATCGAGGTCCACACGGTCCCCTCGCCTCCGCGCGTCCTGCGCTGGGAGCCGTGGACGGCGGGCGCGATCATCGAGTATCAGGTTCGCTGGCTCTCCGGCCTGGCTCCCACGCCCGGCACGAGCACGATGAGCCGCACCGCGCGCCGCGAGCGTCTGCGTTCGACGCAGGAAGTCGAGAAAGCGGCGGGCTTGATTGCGACGCTTGTGGGCGGCAATGTGATCGACGAAGACGGCTTCCTGGTCGGTTTGGCAGATGTTTCCGACGAAGGTGAGGAGTAGGTCGCGTACATAGCTTCGGCTTTTCAACAGGTGAGCGTGAGGGCGGCCCCGCAGGTTTTCTGCGGGGCCGCCCTTTCGCCATCAGCGTGTGTGCGTCGGTTACTGTCCGCGCTTGACGGCCTCGAGCAGCATGACGGCGACGTCGCGTACCTCCGGGAGCTTCCCGCGTGCCGGTGTCGAGGTGCCCTCGGTGTCTCGGTCGGTGGCGTCGGAGGAAACGAAACCAGCCGACGTGCCCGACGCGGAGCCGAGCATCTGGGAGCAGAAGGGGCAGGCCGTCGCGACGACGTCCGCGCCCGTGGACGCGGCCTCGACGATACGAGCGTCTGCGATACGGGTCCCACGCGTCTCTTCGAACCAGGCGTGCGCGCCGCCCGCGCCGCAGCACATCGCGCGGTCGCGGTTGCGCGGCATCTCGACGAGTTCCACGTTCGGCAGGGAACCCACGAGCTCGCGCGGCGGCTCGTAGATACGGTTGTGGCGTCCCAGGAAGCACGCGTCGTGGTAGGTGACCTTCAGGGGTGTGCCGACGGAGGGAGCCGTGCCCGCGGTCCCGGCCCCGGCCTCGTCCGTGGCGTCCTCGCTCGCGGAGGCAGTGGACGCAGTCGAGGCTGTGGGGGGCACCGGCGTGAGCAGGCCGTCTCGCACGAGGCGGTTGAGGAGCTGCGTGTGGTGGACGACGTCGAAGTGCCCGCCTAGCTCCGGGTACTCGCCTGCGATTGTGTTGAAGCAGTGCGCGCAGGAGACAACAATCTTTTGGGGCTTGGCTTCCGTGAGCGTGTCGATCGCCTGGGCAGCCAGCATCTGGAAGAGCGCTTCGTTGCCAGCGCGGCGGGCCGGGTCGCCCGTGCAGGACTCGCCCGATCCGAGGACCGCGAAGGATACGCCCGCCGTGTGCAGCAGCTCGGCGACGGCGGCGCTGGTCTTCTTCGCTGTGTCGTCGTAGGCGCCCGCGCAGCCCACCCAGAACAGGTAGTCGACCTGCGAGGCGTCCTCGATGTCCTCGCCGACGACGGGGATGTCGAAGTCCAGCTTCTTCGCCCAATCCATGCGCTTGCGAGCCGCCTGGTTGTAGGGGTTCGCCTTGGATTCCATGCCGCGGAACGCGCGGCCCAGCTCGCGGGGGAACGCGCCCTCCATGAGGACCTGGTGGCGGCGCAGATCGAGGATGTGGTCGATGTGTTCGATGTCGACGGGGCACTGCTCGACGCAGGCGCCGCAGTTCGTGCAGTCCCATAGGACCTCTTCGGAGACGACCTCGGGGACTAGGGGAGCGGTGACCGCGGAAACGCCCTCGGGGCCGGTCGCGCCCGACAGGGACAGGGCGGAGACGAGGTCGAAGGAGTGCGGCGAGGCCGGTACGCCCTTGTCGAGCAGCACCTCGCCATCCTTGAGCTTCTGGTGACCCTCCTCCTGTTCGACGATCTGCACGTTGGAGGCGGACTCCATGTGGTCACGCAGGCCCATGATGAGCAGCTTGGGGGAGAGGGGCTTCTGGGTGTTCCACGCGGGGCACAGCTCCTGGCAGCGACCGCACTCGGTGCACGAGTACAGGTCTAGGCGCGCCTTCCACGAGAAGTCGTCGACCGTGCCCACGCCGAGAACCGTGTCCTCGGGGAGATCATCGAAGTCGTCCTCGCTGGTGACGGGCTTGCCGTCAATGAGCATATGGTCAGCCGGTCCTAGGGACTTCGTACCGTCGGCGTTGCGACGCGTGTACAGGTTGAGGATCGCGACGAAGCGGTGCCACGCGACGCCCATGCCGGTCTGAATGCCGACGACCGTCAGCCAGGTCATGGAGGTGATGACCTTGAGCGCGCTGACCAGGACGATTGCGTTCGCGAGCGACGCAGCCGAGGAGGAGGCTGCGGCAACGAAGAGCGCGCCGAGCCAGGCGGTGAGCGGGAAGTGCAGCGCGTTCGCGTGGGCCTCGAGGCCCGGTGTGACGCTGAAGAGCGCGTATTCGAGGCCGCGCAGGGCCACGACGCACGCGCACACGATGAGGATGACCCACTCAACGAAGAGCGCTTGCCAGCGGGTCGAACCCAGGAAGCGGGAGGCCAGGCCGCGCGGTGAGGAGTCGCGCGGGTGGGGCTTGGCCAGGGACGAGGGCGGGGTGCCGTTCGGGTCGGCCGCGGCGGCAGCACCGTCGGGGTCATCGTTGGACAGTGCCGCCTCGGCGGCTGTGCCGCGCCCGGCGCGCTGGCGCACGCTCATCAGGAGAATGATGCCGGCCAGGCCGCCCCACGCGAAAACCTCGGTCAGCCACTCCCACGGCGCGAAGTGGCCGAGGAAGGGCAGGGTGAAGGTCTGGACGCGCAGCTGCGCGTAGCCGGTGACCAGGGTGAGGAAGAGGATCGGGAAGGAGACCATGACGAGCCAGTGGGCGGCTTTGATCCAGGGACGACCCTTGAACTCGCGGTGGGTGAGGGCCGCCGAGATGACGCCCCACGCTCGCTTGCCGACCGGACGCAGGCGCCCCGGATCCGGCGTTCCCGCCGAGACCGTGCGCCACATGTGAGTCAGGCCTCGCGCGAACGACAAGATGGCCAGAGCGCTCACCAGCAGGGCGAGTCCCCACATGATGGCGCTCAGCGTTGGATTGGCCACGTTTCCTCCTCTATTTTTTCTGCACTCCATTGTGTCATCTCGATCCGCGAGCGACCGAATTCCCCGGCAAAGCGTGCGCAATTACGCGTCGAGCCGCCTGCTCAGGTGAGCAGATGTGCTCGCCACAACGTGGATATGTGCCACGAGCTGTAAAAAAGTGTGTCAGAGTGAGATCGTGCTTCCCGTCTCGCAGCTAGACATGACACTGTCCGACCAGGAACTCTTCGGAGACGATCACCCGCACGATCACTGCGGTGTCTTCGGGGTATGGGCCCCGGGCGAGGATGTTTCCCGCCTGACCTACTTCTCCCTCTATGCTCTCCAGCACCGAGGCCAACAGAGTGCTGGTATCGCCACCTCGAATGGCAAGCAGATCCTCGTCTACAAGGACCAGGGACTCGTCTCCAAGGTGTTTTCCGAGCAGTCCCTCCAGGGCCTGCGCGGCCACATCGCGCTGGGACACGTTCGCTACGCGACGACCGGCGCGGACGTGTGGCGCAACGCCCAGCCGACGCTGGGTCCCACCCCCACGGGCACGCTCGCCTTGGCCCACAATGGCAACCTCACCAACACGGTTGAGCTGCGTGAGCTGGCCGCCGAAATCGCCGACGACGGCGAAGACTTCGAGCGCGGAGCCTCCACCGACACTTCCCTCGTGACCGCGATCCTCGGCATGGCCGACCGCATCCCCGGTCCGACCCCCTTCATCGCGACACCCGCCGTCACGCCCGGCGACACGGAGGGGGACGAAGCGACCTCGGCCTCGGCGGTGGTCGATCCTGAGCCTGCGCCCCTCGTCGGTGCCGCCCTGAAGGTCCTGCCGCGCATCAGGGGAGCGTTCTCCCTGGTTTTCATGGACGAGAATACGCTGTACGCCGCGCGTGATCCGCATGGCTACCGCCCGCTCGTGCTCGGTCGCCTGGCCTCCGGCTGGGTTGTCGCCTCCGAGACAGCTGCCCTGGACCTGTGCGGCGCGACCGTCGTACGCGAGATCGAGCCCGGCGAGCTGATTTCCATCGACGCGTCGGGCGTGCACTCGCGCCGCTTCGCCGTGCGCCGAGCCAACACCTGCGTCTTCGAGTACGTGTACCTGGCCCGCCCTGACACGACGATTGGTGGACGCCGCATCGTCGCCGCGCGCCACGAGATGGGTGCCGCACTCGCGCGGGAGAACCCCATCGAGGCGGACCTGGTGATGCCCACTCCCGACTCGGGTACGCCCGCTGCTATCGGCTACGCGCAGGAGGCCGGCATCCCCTTCGGGCAGGGCCTCGTGAAGAACGCCTACGTGGGGCGCACCTTCATCGAACCCACGCAGTCGCTGCGCCAGCTCGGCATCCGCCTCAAGCTCAACCCTTTGCGCGAAGTCATCGAGGGCAAGCGCCTGGTCGTCATCGACGACTCCATCGTGCGTGGTAATACGCAGCGCGCGCTGGTCAAGATGCTGCGTGAGGCCGGGGCAGCCGAGGTGCACGTGCGCATCTCGTCCCCGCCCGTCCTGTGGCCGTGCTTCTTCGGCATCGACTTCCCGACGCGCGCTGAGCTGATCGCCTCCTCCATGGACGTCGAGCAGGTGCGCGCCCACCTCGGTGCCGACTCCCTGGCGTACCTCTCCATCGACGGCATGGTCGCGGCCACCGGGCAGGGGACCTCCCTGTGCTTGGGCTGCTTCACCGGCGAATACCCCGAGGCGATCCCCGCCGGGACGCCCGTGCCCGGAACCCCCGACGTTACCCCCTGCTAATCACCATGCCCGCGACGCGCCCGCGCGTCGCGGGCTTTGTTACTGTCCCGATCACCCAGACATGGCCTCGTCGAGCGCCACCCGCGAAAGGCACCACCCATGACCGACACCCCCCTTGACTACGCGACCGCTGGCGTCGACACGGCGGCGGGAGACCGCGCCGTCGAGCTGATGAAGAGCGCCGTCGCCGCCACCCACGACTCCACCGTGCTCGGCGCGACCGGCGGATTCGCCGGCATGGT
>QWCZ01000643.1_pt1 | contig 16642 bp, 15 predicted proteins | sample 1972651 | NCBI WGS metagenome assembly QWCZ01 (sample SAMN09866695, study PRJNA288562) | Human oral metagenome isolate pre1_saliva, whole genome shotgun sequencing... | isolation source: mouth | host: Homo sapiens | place: USA: California
GCGCGTGCGCGCCAGCCCCCCGCGCAGCCGCGCGAACCAGCCAGCCCGCGCCGGCCGCACCGCCTCCGGCATCGCCTGCGTGGGCGGCACGATCTCGCTTTCGCCATAGGTCGTGGCCTCGCCGGTAGCCGGTACACCTGCACTCTCGGACACCGTTGCCTTCGACGCTGGGGACACCGCTTCTGGTGTGGGCGCCTCCACCGTCGGTGCAGACACCACCGCTTCAGGCGGGGGTACCTCCACCACCGGCTCGGCTTGCACCTGGGGCACCACGGCCTCGACCGGGGCAGCGGCTTCCTTCGCGGCAACCGTTTCCTTCAGAGCAGGGGCTGCCTCGACCGGCGTGCTCTGCGGCCGTGGCGCTTCGGAGACCTCGGCCGATTCCCCGGCCGGCTCGGCAGCAGCCTCTTCAGTGGCCGCAAACTCGGCCGCAGCGGCCTGGGCTGCGGCTGCATCTTCCTTCTCTTTCTTCTTGCGACGGAAAAAACCGAACATGTCGTGCGTCCTGTATGAGTCTGCTGCAGTGTGGGTTGCTGCAATTCTAGAGCCTGTCCGCCTCCGCCAGCCTGCCGGATATCGGCACCCAGGGACAAAGCGGGCCCAGGGGGCAGAGCCGGTAAACTAACGGCTTCCTTCCGAGTACCCCTCCATGTCCTCCCGCATTCGCATCATCGGCGGCCAATGGAAGCGCCGCCTGCTGCCCGTGCCCGACTCGCCGGGCCTGCGGCCCACCCCCGACCGGGTGCGCGAGACCCTGTTCAACTGGCTGGGCCAGGACCTTTCCGGCTGGCATTGCCTGGATCTCTTCGCCGGCTCAGGGGCCCTGGGCTTCGAGGCCGCCTCGCGCGGGGCCGCCCGCGTTCTGATGGTCGAACAGAACCCCGCCATCGCCCGTGGCCTGAACGCCAGCGTCCAGCAGCTCGGGGCAGGGGCCTGCATCGAGGTCATCCGCGCCGACGCCGCCCGCTGGCTTGACCAGCGGCCGACCATGCTGCAGGATTTGATCCTGCTGGACCCCCCCTTCCGGGCCGGCTGGCTGCCGCGCATCCTGCCGGCCGTCCTGCCCTGGCTGGCGCCCCACGGCCTCGTCTACGTCGAAGCCGATCACGCCATCACCGACGACTGGCTGGCCCAGCAGGGCTGCAACAGCCTGGCCGTCATCCGCGCCGGCAAGGCCGGACAGGTCCATTATCAGCTGCTTACTTCCGAACCATGTCCCTCGTCGTCTACCCCGGAACCTTCGACCCGCTGACCCTGGGCCACCAGGACGTTGTGAACCGCGTCGCCGCTCATCACGAATCCGTCGTCGTCGCCATCTCCGACAGCCGCTCCAACACCCTGTTCACCATGGCCGAGCGCGTCGACATGGCCAAGGCCATCCTGGTGGGGCTGCCCAACGTGCGCGTCATGCCCTTCTCCGGGCTTGTCACCGACTTTGCCCGCGACATCGGCGCCAGCCTGATCGTGCGCGGCCTGCGTGACGCCAGCGACTTCGACTACGAGCGCCGCATGGCCAGCCTCAACCGCATCCTGCAGCCCACCATCGGCACCCACTTCATCATCCCCGACGACCGTTACCAGTCCATCACCGGAACCCTGGTGCGGGAAATCGCCATGATGGGCGGCGACGTGCGCGCCTTCGTCAATCCTGTGGTGCTTGCCGCCCTGCAGGAAAAATACCTCAAGCGCCAGCAGGAACCGCGCAAGGAGAGCCGCTGACATGGCCCTCATCATCACCGACGAGTGCATCAACTGCGACTGCTGCGAACCCGAATGCCCCAACGAAGCCATCTCCATGGGGCCCGAGTACTACATCATCGACCCCAACCGCTGCACCGAATGCGTCGGCCACTTCGATGAACCCCAGTGCGCCCAGATCTGCCCCGTCGAGTGCATTCCCATCAACTTCGACCTCAACGAGAGCCGCGAACAGCTCCACGCCAAATACCTGCGCCTGCAGGAAGAAAAAGAGGCGCTCAAAGGCACCGTCCTGACCGGTACCGATGGCCAGCCCGGACGGATGCCTGCCGACAACCCCGTCAGCGGTTGATCAGCGTGCTCTTGCCAAACAGGCTCTCCACCAGATCCACCACCAGCTCTGCCGTCTGATTGCGGATATCCAGCGCCGGATTCAGCTCCACGATATCCAGCGACGCCAGCCGGCCCGTGTCCGCAATCATCTCCATGCACAGCTGCGCCTCGCGGTACGTCGGCCCGCCACGCACCGCCGTCCCCGTCCCCGGCGCAATCTTCGGATCCAGAAAATCCACATCAAAGCTCACGTGCAGATGCGTGTCCGCATCCACATCCGCCAGCGCACGGTGCATCACCTCGCGCATGCCCAGCTCATCGATCGCACGCATGTCGAACGCCCGCAGCCCCAGCTGACGGATCATCCGCTTCTCGTGCTCATCCACCGACCGCAGCCCCACCTGACAGAAATGCTCCGCTGACAGCGCCGGCGTCTGCCCCGAAAGCCCGATCAGCGGCTGCGGCCCCAGACCCAGCAGATTGGCCACCGGAATCCCGTGAATATTGCCGCTGGGAGAAATATCCGGCGTATTGCAGTCCGAATGCGCGTCCAGCCACAGCACCCGCAGCTTGCGCCCCGACGCGCGGCAATGACGCGCCACCGCACTGAGCGAACCCGCCGCCAGATGGTGATCACCCCCCAGCATGATCGGCATTCGCCCGTCCTGCAGCTGCGCCAGCACCGCATCGTGCACCGCCTGCGTCCAGAAAACCGCCTCCGGCAGATTGCGCAGCCCCGCCGCCTTCGGATCACGCCCGCCGCGCGGATTTACCGGCCCCGCCAGATTGCCCGTATCCACCACATCCCCCCCCAGCGCCCGCAGCGCCGCCGGCAGCTGCGCCACCCGCAACGCATCCGGCCCCATCGCCGCCCCCAGACGACTGGCCCCCACATCCGTGGGTGCGCCGATGAGCGCGACCCGGTGGGTGGTCTGAGGGGTGAGGGAAGAATCCGTGGTGGGGGGGAGGGGCGTGGGCATGGTGCTTTCTGCGGAGGGAGGAACAAAGGCCAGAAACCGTTTCGGCGCCTGCCGCCGGGCTCTGGATCCATCCTGGCGGCCGAATGGGCCGGGGTGACTGGGAACATAGCACGGAAGGGGGCTGGTGGCAGACCGGGGCGTGGGGAGGGCGCCTGAGAAGGGTAAAAAGCAACGGGCAGCAGGGGCTGGCGGTGGGGTGTGGGCCTGCCGGGCCAGCCTGTCTTGTCCGGGTATCGTGAGGGTGAGGCTTGGGATGGGAGCCTTGCATGCCTATCTGAGAGCCATGTAATTAAAGATCTCATGAGGTCTATAAAAGAAGATAAGCATTCTGTTTGGAGTGCTAAAGGCAGTTGCTCCGTATGGGAGCCCATGTCAGGCGTCAGTCTTGCCGGTTATTGAACTTAACGTCCTGAATGGATATATTGAGCTTCATAAGCATCTCCAACAGGCTGCTAATTCATGTCAGACTTCATGCCCCTCCCGGTCGAGCGCGCCGTTCGCAAGCTGGGCCACGACCTGTCGCTGGCCCGCCGCCGCCGCCGCATCTCGCAGGACTCCATGGCCCAGCGCATGGGGGCATCCGTCTCCACCGTGCGCCGCATCGAAAAAGGCGACCCACGCATCCCCATCCACTTCATTGCCCGGGCGATGATGATCCTGGGTGACCTGAAGGCCCTGGAAAACCTCATGGACACCGCCAACGACGACATTGGCCTGTTGCTGATGGATGAGCAGCTGCCCAAGCGGGTACGGATGCCCAGGAACGTGTCGGGAGGGTTGTAATGGCTGCACCATCAAACACCCTTCGCCAGCATGTGCAGGTGTGCGTGGGGCAGAAAGGCACCCCCATCGGATCACTCATCTACACCCGCCAGGGAAGACGCGAAAGCACGGCCTTTGCCTACGACGCCAGCTGGCTGGCCAGCCCGGATGGCTTCAATGTTTCAGCCGACCTGCAGTGGACATCCGGCCATCAGCCTCACAAGGCCGCCACCTCGCATGACTCGCCCTTTCATGGCGCGCTGGCCGACACGGCACCGGACGCCTGGGGAAGAAGAGTCATCGCGCGGGACCATGCCAAGCGCCGCCAGAAAGACCCGACTCTGGGCGCACTGACCGAACTGGACTACCTGCTGGCCGTGGACGACAGCGCCCGCGTTGGTGCGCTGAGGCTGAAAGGTGCGGATGGCCAGTGGCACCGTTCCGTTGAGCCCGGCCGCCGGACCACGCCGCCCCTCATCGCCCTGGAGCGCGCCTTCCGGGCCAGCCATGCCATCGAGCGCGGGGACGAGACCGACGAAGACCTGCGCTACCTGCAGGGCAGGGGCACCTCCCTGGGCGGCATGCGTCCCAAATGCACCCTGGTGGACGAGAACGGTCGCCTGGCCATCGGCAAGTTTCCCAGCATCGGTGACACCCGCAGCGTCACACGTGGCGAAGTGCTGGCCTTGAAACTCGCCCAACGTGCAGGCATTCAGGTCGCCGAATCGAGAGTCGTGCAGCTGGCAGACATTCCCGTTGCCCTCATCTACCGCTTCGACAGACAGCCGGATGGAGGGCGCATTCCCTACCAGTCGGCCGCCACCATGCTGCAGGCCTCGCGGGATGATGAAAGAAGCTATCTGGAAATCGCCGAAGTCATTCGCCGCCATGCGCTTGACCCCACCGCCGACCTGCAGCAACTGTGGCGACGCCTCATCTTCAACCTGCTCATCACCAACGTGGATGACCACCTGCAGAACCACGGCTTCCTGCATGTCATGAACGGCCATTGGCGTCTCTCACCAGCATTCGACATCAACCCCTTTCCGGACAAGGATAGAGAATCCAAGGTGTGGCTTTCGGAAGAGGACGGCCCTATCACCAACACCCGCATGCTGCTGGCTCGCTGCCGGGAATTCGCGTTGACGCCGGAAGCCGCACAGAAGGTACTGGATGAAGTGCGCGCAGCGGTAGCCGGATGGCGTGAGGTGGCGCTGTCACCAGAGGTGGGATTGACGCAGAAGGAGCTGCGGGGGTTTGAGGGGGCGTTTGTGGCGGAATAGGGGTGTGGGTGGGGAGACTGCCGTGCAAGAAGGGAAATCTGCCGTGCATGACCTGAAATCGACCGCTTGTCGGAGAGGCAAGAGCCGTTTGTCGGGATAAAACAGCAATATCCGGGTAGCGGTGGACACACAATATTGCGTTTCGTATCGTAGTGGCAGTGTCCATCTGCACCTGAATGTAGATTTCTCTCGTCCAGTTGGCGGGTTGAATACCTTGGCAGCCATCGCAGGAGACAAGGCATCCAAGGCAGAGTCGTTGGAGGAGGGGGCTGACGCAGGGGGCTGTTCATATGCGCCATGAAAAGGGCTCGGAATGGCTGAATCGTACTTTTCCTACTGGGGTAAAGCCTCTTCTCAGGACAAGGGAGGAGACGCGTACCACCTGCTGCCATTCCACGCTCTGGACGTGGCGGCATGCGCCAGAAAGCTTCTGGACCTCCCTCATTTTTCTCTGCGTCTGCTTGCTGAAGAACTGGACTGGCCCCAGCAGCAGGTCGAAGCACTGTTCGTTTTCTTCATGGCCCTGCATGATCAGGGAAAGTTCGCCCGTGCCTTTCAAGGGCTGTTGCCAGAGCCCATCCCGGGGCTGGTTCCTCCCAACCCCGTCAAAAGGTATAACCAGCGCCATGACACGCTGGGGTGGTGGCTGTGGATGGAGCTGGTCGATACGGAGGCCGTTCCCGAGGAGATACCTTCCCCGGACCATGGCTTCTGGGAAGTCTGGATGCGGGCAACAGCTGGCCACCACGGAAAGCCGCCGCTGGACAGTGAGGACGGGGGGACTGCTCCAGCAAATGTGGACACAGCCTTCATGGCAGTCGACCTGGAAGTTGCTGAGCATTTCATGTCGGATGTGAAGGACCTGATCCTGCAAGATGTCCTTCCCCTGCCGAAACCCGGCAGTTCGCATACAAAGATACTGAAGAAGCACTCGTGGCGTCTGGCAGGGCTGGGCGTTCTGGCAGACTGGCTGGGCTCCAACCAGAGCTTCTTCCCATATCGCAGTCAGCCCCTGGCGCTGTCCGAGTACTGGCCAAAGGCGCTTGAGTTTGCAGTCAAGGCAGTTGCCAGTACGGGCCTGGCCTGGAGTCCGGTCAAGGATTGGGATGATCCCACCAAGCTGTTCGACTATCTGAAGTCACCCACGCCCTTGCAGAACTACGCTGCAACTGCCGAACTGGAGGACGGGCCACAGCTCTTCCTGCTTGAAGACGTGACCGGTGCGGGAAAGACCGAAGCAGCGTTGATTCTGACCCAGCGGCTGATGCAGGCCGGTCGCGCGCAGGGCCTGTACTTTGCCTTGCCCAGCATGGCAACCTCCAACCAGATGTACCGGCGGGTGGGAGAGGTCTATCAGCGTCTCTACAGGGAAGGCAGCAATCCATCGTTGGTGCTCTCCCACGGCGCCCGGCAGCTGGTCAAGGAGTTCAAGGAAAGCGTACTGCAATCCGAGGATCAACCCGGCGATCGTAGCTACCAGCCGGATGAAAGCAGCGCCAGTGCGCAATGCAATGCCTGGTTGGCGGACAATCGCAAGAAAGCGCTACTGGCAGAGGTGGGCGTCGGTACGCTGGACCAGGCGTTATTGGCTGTTCTGCCTGCTCGTCACCAGTCATTGCGCCTTATAGGCCTGAGCGGCAAAGTGCTTCTGGTGGATGAGGTGCATGCCTACGACGACTACATGATGTCGTTGCTGAAGAAGTTGCTGATGGCCCATGCCAGTCAGGGCGGCAGTGTCATCCTGCTGTCTGCCACCCTTCCTTTGGAGACACGGGAGAGGCTCATCGAGGCTTATCGGCGCGGCTTGGGAATCGACGAAGACTGTGAACTGGATGACAACAGGTATCCCCTGGCAACGCAGATCGGCAAGGAGATTCGGGTCCATGCGTGCGAGACGCGTCCACAGCTGAAGCGTCGCGTGCAGGTCAGCATGGTTCATGACGAGAGTGCCGTACTGGCAAGGATCTCGGAAGTTACCCAAAAGGGTGGATGTGTCGCCTGGATAAGAAACACGGTGGCTGATGCCCGCAAGGCGTACAACCTCCTTCAGGGTGCGTCGCCCGACCAGAAGCTCATGCTGTTCCATAGCCGCTACGCCATGGGTGACCGGCTGGAGATCGAAGAGCGTGTGCTGAACAGGTTTGGCAAGCGATCAGGCAGCCAGGATCGCGCAGGTTGGGTGCTGGTAGGTACGCAGGTTCTGGAGCAGAGTCTGGATTTCGATGTCGACCTGATGATCTCCGATCTGGCGCCCATCGATCTGATCATCCAGCGGGCTGGCCGTCTGCATCGTCACCTCCGTCAGGCAAACGGGGACCTCTCCCTGGACGTCCGGGAAGGCAGATCAGAGCCCGAGCTGATCATTCTCTCCCCTTCACTGGAGGAAAGTCCGGATGCTTCCTGGTACAAAACGCTCTTCCCGACGGCGGCCTATGTGTATCCCGACGCTGGCAAGCTTTGGCTGGGGGCGACTGCGTTGAAGGAAGCCGGAAACATCACTACACCGGGTGAGCAAGGTGAGCCCGGTGCTGTGCGCCATCTGGTGGAGGCGGTCTATGGTGCCGATCTGGACCGTGTTCCGGACGAACTGCGAGCGTTGAGCCTGAAACAGATCGGCCAGTACATGGCCATGCAGAGCCAGGCCAAATTCAATGCCCTGGAAATCGGGAAGGGCTACTGCATGGGAAGCAGCGCCCGCTGGTACGAGGACGACCAGGTGCCGACCCGACTCGGCGACGAGACCCTGAACATCTACCTGGCAGTATGGCAGGACGGTGTGCTGCGCCCCCTGCGCGCTGAAGATGACAACCCCTGGGAACAGTCCGCCGTTCGTGTTCGGGCAAGCGTTGCCCAAAGGCTTGCTGATTCCTGGCAGACAAGATTTGCCAGCGCTATCGAGACATTGAGGGAGAAGACCCCGTTGCTACGGGATCATACGTTCATCCTGCCTCTTGTTGTGGAGGGAGGGGGCTTGATCGGGCTGGTGGTCGATGAAAGGGGGCTGGAGCGGGCCATGCGCTACAGCAGCAAGGAGGGCCTAGCTTGGTGATGCCTAACTGTGAAGCAGAGAAAGCCCCGCAGGCGCGGGGAACGGTATACGGTCACGCCGTCTTCACAGGCAGTAAACCGGTTCATCCCCTACGTAAGGGGAACCTAAAGATTCTACAGGACTGAGCTAGAGTGGTGACGCTCAAGCTAGAGCATCTTCTCAAAGACATTAAACCTTGTGCTTTGATTTTGTATGTGATAAAGTGCGCTCATGTTGTGTTTTTCGACGGGAGTCCCGTATGAATTACTTGTGCAGTTTGCTTATTCAGGTGTCTGCCATGGCGGAGGGGGTGCACGAAGGTATGTTGGATGCGTGGTTGATGATGGTAGTTATGCAGATAGGGTGTGAACTCATGAAGGCTAAGGTGAAAATTTCCTTTACTAAGAGCAAGATCGTCATTCATTGGAACTGACATGATGAATCTCATCTCGGATCCTTGGCTTCCCGCCCGGCTCAAGTCGGGTACTGCGCGCAAGATCTCGCTTACTGATCTGACAGACAGTGATTTGGTAGACATCAACGCTCCACGTCCGGATTTCAGGGGCGGGATCTATCAGCTACTGATCGGTCTTCTTCAGCTGTCCATGGCGCCTGAAGACGAGGATGAGTGGAAGGAGCTTTACCAGGAGCTTCCAAGTCGTGATGACCTTGCCAAGGCGTTCAGCCCATACCAGAACGCTTTCGAGCTGGAGGCAGATGGCCCTGCCTTCATGCAGGATCTTCTGCTTCTGAAGACGGCCAACCTGGAGCCGAATCAGAACTCGGTACGTGATCTCTTGATCGATGCTGGGTCCGACAGCAACCTGTACTTCAACAAGCATCAGGAAGACTTCGCGCTGTGCGAAAGCTGCTTTGCTCAGGCCCTGTTCACGCTACAGATCAACGCTCCGTCCGGAGGGCGGGGGATACGGACATCCCTGCGGGGTGGTGGCCCCATCACCACGCTGGTCATGCCCATTGATGGCAAACCCGAACAGCCGTCCACGCTGTGGCAGAAGCTCTGGCTCAATGTGCTGCCCAAGGAGGCTTTGAATGACAGTTGTTCTGATATCAAGAAGATCGGCGACGTACTGCCCTGGATGGTTGCGACCCGGACCAGTGACGGTAGTGATGGCGTAGAGACGACGCCGGAATCGGTCCATCCGCTTCAGGCTTACTGGAGCATGCCCCGTCGTATCCGTATCGATACATCGACCATTGACGATCACGGGACCTGCTCCATCTGTGCGGCCAAGGGTGTCCGAACGATTCGTCACTATCTGACTCGGCACGGCGGAACCAACTATACCGGGGCGTGGCTGCATCCGCTCACCCCCTACAGCCTCGACCCCAAGGGAGAGAAACCGCCCATCTCCATCAAGGGCAGGCAGGCGGGCAGAGGCTATCGTGAGTGGCTGGGCCTGGTTCTTGGGAATGATGATCATCAACCGGATGCCGCAAAAGTCACACGGCATTTCAATGAGCGGCGTTCACGGAAGGAAGGGCGAAAGGGGCACAGGCTGTGGTGCTTCGGCTATGACATGTCGAACATGAAAGCCATGTGCTGGTATGACAGTACCTTGCCGATTCATGAGGTTGATATCAGCAGGAGGACAACGTTCATCGGTCGAGTGAAGGACGTTCTGGACTCGGCGGAAGGCATGGCCTCTGAGCTTCACAGGCAAGTCAAGGCGGCGTGGTACAGAAGGCCGGGGGACGTCGGTTCTGAACCCGCCGTGTTCGACAGCTTCTGGGAGACAACCGAGCCTTTGTTCTACGAGGTGCTGAACGGTCTATCCGCTCTTCACAGGAGTCCAGCAGAACAAACCGGTGTTGCCAAGGATGAGACAGCAGAGATGAGAACGCTTGTCGAGTTGTACAAGACTTGGCTAAGCGAAACAAGACGCGTGGTTCTTCGTCTGTTCGACCTCTGGGTGCTCAGTGCTCCCATTGAGGCGCAGGACATGCGGAGGGTTGTCGAGGCACGGGCAAACCTTGGAAGGGGTCTGAATCTTGCCAAGGAGTTGAAGCCGTTGTGGGATGTCGTGGATCCGAATCGGGGCAAGAAGACCAAAGCAAAAGGGAAATCGAAATCATGAAACCCAGACAGTACAAGATGAGCGAACCGCAGCGCCAATGGGTTCGTGACTGGTGGAGATCTCTGCAACCTAGGGAAAAGGACAGCGACGCCTTGCCTGGTGAACTTCGCGGCCAAGGCCGGGCAGACCGTGCCCGTCTGCGGCGTTGCGAGAATGCGGAAGAACTGCTTTCCAACAGTGCAACCCTGTTGTTCGCACGTCGGATCATCGCCATGGGTGCTGGAAACAAGGTTTTCTCTGACGAGTCCAGGGCTTACGAACAGCTTGCTTGGGTTGCAGGGGCGTTGGCGCATGTCAAAGAGGATCTGAACGACGATAAGACATTGGCATTACATCTTGGAAAAGCCTCTAGCGGCGAACGCCCCGCAATGAGCGAACTTCGTTTCAGGTCCTTGCAAGCTGCGGCTGAAACCGATGATTTCTATCTTCAGATACGCCGTGCCATCCAGTTGGCAGGAAAGAAGGCTGATGTTGTGCGGCTTGCCGATGATCTGTTGAGCTGGCAGCTGGAGCAGGGAAAATCAGTCTCGCGTGCCAGCAGCGGGGTCAAGTTTTACTGGGCGTATGACTATTACCTGAGCGGCGGGCAGAAGGCCGCTGCCGACAAACCGGAATCGATCAAGGAGAATCTGCAATGACTCAATTCATCCAACTGCATTTCCTTACCTCCTACCCGCCCGCCAACCTGAACAGGGGTGAGCTGGGCAACCCCAAGACGGCGCGTCTGGGGGGGGTGGAGCGGCTTCGGGTATCCTCGCAGAGCCTCAAGCGTGCGTGGCGTACCGCCGAGACCTTCCAGCAGGAACTGGCTGGCAGCATCGGTACCCGGACGAAGCGGCTGGGTGTCAAGGTGTTTGAGGCACTGAAGGCGAAGGAGGTGGCAGAGAAGAAAGCACAGGAATGGGCTGAAGAGATTGCCAAAGAGTATGGTGTTCTGAAGAAGGACAAGGACTCGCCCCTCGAAATCGAGCAGCTTGTCCATGTGGCACCCGAGGAGTGTAAGACGCTCGATGATCTGGTCAGCAAGCTGGCTGAGGAGCAGCGTGGCCCCAAGAAGGAAGAGCTGGCATCGCTGCTGCATGATCATACGGCAGTGGACATTGCCATGTTTGGCAGGATGCTGGCATCCAAGACGGAGTTCAACGGAGAGGCTGCCGTCCAGGTGGCGCATGCCATTGGTGTCCATGCCTCGGCTGTGGAAGATGACTACTTCACTGCCGTGGACGATCTGAACCGGAATGAGCCGGGGGCCGCGCACATTGGTGAGGCCGGCTTTGCGGCTGCGGTGTTCTATCAGTACGTCTGCATCGACAGGGATCTGCTCAAGAAGAATCTTGGTAACGATGAAGCGTTGACTGAAAAAGCCATCAAGGCATTGGTCAAGACCGCACTGACGGTCGGACCTACGGGCAAGCAGAACAGCTTTGCCAGCCGTGCCTATGCCCATTACGCCCTGGTCGAGAAAGGCACGCAGCAGCCGCGCTCTCTGTCACTGGCGTTTGTCAGGCCGGTCAATGGCGAAGACTATGCACAGGAAGCCATTACGGCACTGTCCACGGTACGCAAGAACATGGACACGGTGTATGGCGCTTGCTCGGATGCGCATGAGGAACTCAATGTTCTGACGGGCCAGGGCTCGCTTGAGGCGCTTCTGCAGTTTGCCGCCAAGGAGTAAGCCGTCATGGCTGAATACTTGATGATGAGGCTCTACGGCCCCATGGCCAGCTGGGGGGAGATTGCCGTGGGTGAGACACGGCGATCTTCCGTCCAGCCCTCTCGATCGGCATTGCTTGGTTTGCTGGGTGCCGCGTTGGGGATCGACCGCAATGATGAGAGCAAACAGCAGAGCTTGTCGGACGCCTATCGTTTTGGTGTGAAGCTGGAGGCGGCGGGAACACCGCTGCGTGACTATCACACCATTCAGGTCGGTAGGCCACCTCGCAAAGTCACGTTTCGATCGAGACGCCAGGAGCTGATGGCAGACAAGATCGACACCATGCTTTCATCGCGTGACTATCGGTGCGACAGCTTGGCTATCGTTGCCGTGGAGAGAGTTGATCAGGCAGGCGAAGATCTGAAGCGTCTGGCCGAGGCGCTGCATCGACCGGTCTATCCTCTCTACCTGGGAAGGAAGTCCTGCCCGTTGGCATTGCCCGTCGATCCCAAAGTGATTCAGGCCAATGGACTTCTGAATGCGTTTCAGAGCGTCAAGTTTTCCTCTTTGGCCGAGATGAGCCGCAAGCACGAGTTCGACAAGCCATGGCCTTCCAAGGGTGACCAATCGATGTTCAGGCTTGGTCAGGTGCGCTATTACTGGGAAGAAGGCATGGAGCCTGGCATGGCGGCCAGCTTTGAAGCAATGCGGACAGACCAGCCGGTGTCCAGGAGCAGGTGGCAGTTCGAGCGTAGAAAGGAGTGGGTGGCACTTGAGGAGAGGCAGGGATGAGCCATTATTTTTCAAAAGTGCGCCTGAGGGCCATGGGAAGCCGGGATCCCTGGCTTATCAGGAATGAGTCGCAGGGGGATGCGTATCGGGATCATCAGATCATCTGGAGATTGTTTGCCTCCGATGGCGGTAAGCGTGATTTCATCTTCAGGCGTCTGGATGACATGCGAACCTACTATGTTGTCTCCGAGCGACCTCCGCATGATGAAGATGGCCGGTTCGACATTCAGAGTAAGGCTTACGATCCGTCCTTCGACGTGGGGAATACCCTACGTTTCGACTTGAGGGCCAATCCCGTGGTCAGCCGCCGTGCTGCTGAAGGAGGAAAGTCCCGGCGACATGACATGCTGATGAATGCCAAGAAAGAGGCGCGTCAGCTGGGGCATGATGCAGCCGTTGCCATGGATGAGGCAGGGCTCAAGTGGATACTGGAGCGCGCTGCTCACTGGGGGCTTCGGGTCGATGAGCGCAGTGTCCTTCAGAAAGGGTACTGCCAACATGCGCTCAGGCCTGGGAGATGGAGAGAGACTGGCGAGAAGCACAAGGCCATTCAGTTCTCCAGTCTTGATTATCAAGGTGTAGCAGAGGTGGTAGACCCAGAAGCCTTGAGGAAAGCACTGTTTGAGGGAGTGGGTCACGCCAAAAGCTTTGGCTGCGGCCTCTTGCTGGTTCGTCCGCTTTGCTGATTCATGGGTACGTCAACGCTGCTTCCGCCCATCAGGCCGCTGCCCATGAAAGATCGTGTATCGATGATCTTTGTCCAGTACGGACAGATCGACGTTCAGGACGGAGCGTTCGTCGTCATTGATCAGAAAGGCGTCCGCATGCATATCCCTGTGGGCTCCATCGCATGCATCATGTTGGAGCCTGGTACCCGGATATCTCATGCGGCCGTACACCTGGCGTCCACTGCGGGAACCCTGCTGGTGTGGGTCGGTGAATCTGGTGTTCGCTTGTACGCCAGTGGCCAACCCGGTGGCGCTCGCGCCGATCGACTGCTCTATCAGGCCAAGCTTGCGTTGGATGATGATCTCCGCCTCAAGGTGGTCCGGAAGATGTACGAGGTCCGCTTTGGAGAGCCCTCCCCAAAGCGGCGTAGTGTCGAGCAGCTGAGAGGTATCGAAGGCGCCAGGGTCAGGGAAACCTACAAGCTTCTGGCACAGCAGTACGGCGTTGACTGGAAGTCCAGGAACTACGATCAGAAAACCTGGGATGCGGCCGACATACCCAACAGATGCCTGTCAGCGGCGACCTCCTGCTTGTATGGCATTACCGAGGCAGCAGTGCTGGCGGCTGGCTACGCGCCTGCAGTCGGATTCATCCACACAGGAAAACCACTGTCCTTTGTCTATGACATTGCGGACCTGTTCAAGTTCGATACAGTCGTTCCCATAGCTTTCAGAATTGCAGCGCAGTCTCCCGGAAATCCTGAAAGGCAGGTCCGGCTGGCGTGTCGTGACCTTTTTCGTAGCGACAAGCTTCTTGGCAAGATCATTCCCACCATCGAAGAGGTTCTGGCCGCCGGCGAGATCTCTCCACCTGAAGCGCCGCCGGAATCCATCCCGCCCGCAATTCCCAATCCGGTATCCATAGGGGATGCAGGACATCGTTCGTCCTGAAGACTGTAGTGATGAACGCGAGGAATGACCAGTGAGCTTTGTCGTTGTTGTCACCGAAGACGTTCCTCCCAGACTGCGGGGAAGAATGGCCATCTGGCTGCTTGAGGTGCGTGCCGGCGTCTATATTGGAGACGTGTCCAAGAGAACCCGAGAGATGATATGGGAGCATCTTCAGGCCGGGTACGAGCAGGGTAGCGTCGTCATGGCGTGGGCTAGCAGTCATGAGTCTGGATACGAGTTTCAGACCCTTGGTGCCAACCGACGCTTGCCCGTAGAGTTTGATGGGCTGCATCTTGTGGCGTTTCATCCCACCGAGCAGCCCCCCGCTCTTTAACAAGCAGAATGTTTGGTAGAATCTGAGGGGGCGATTTTCCCTTGGTAGATCAATAACTTATTGGAAGTGCGTTCCCCGCGTATGCGGGGATGAACCGTATGTGGGGCACGTGCAAGCGTGGCGCACACAGCGTTCCCCGCGTATGCGGGGATGAACCGCCAATGGCAGGACACATACTATGTGTAACGCAGCGTTCCCCGCGTATGCGGGGATGAACCGAAATGCTCCAGCCTCATCCGAAAGTCGCCAGCGCGTTCCCCGCGTATGCGGGGATGAACCGACTTCTCTGTCATTGCTCATTTTTTGCTCCTTGCGTTCCCCGCGTATGCGGGGATGAACCGCGAGTATCTGTACATCGTCCAGCGCCCCGGAGAGCGTTCCCCGCGTATGCGGGGATGAACCGTCGTCCTATGACGCATTCCGCCACGGCGAGGAGCGTTCCCCGCGTATGCGGGGATGAACCGCTGCATCCGGATATCCTGGCCTGCAAAAAACTCGCGTTCCCCGCGTATGCGGGGATGAACCGTAGCCCTGAACGCGCCTACCAATGCTGGTGACGCGTTCCCCGCGTATGCGGGGATGAACCGTATTATCTTGTCCCTCGGTTCCTGATGAGAGAGGCGTTCCCCGCGTATGCGGGGATGAACCGTTTCAGCAGCAACCCTTCCTTAAGCGTCGATCGCGTTCCCCGCGTATGCGGGGATGAACCGGCCCTACAAACCCGCATGGCCGCGCAAACCGCGCGTTCCCCGCGTATGCGGGGATGAACCGAATCCGCAAATTTTCTGCGCGAAAGCATCCGGGCGTTCCCCGCGTATGCGGGGATGAACCGACGATTACCACACGGGACGAAGGTCCGATGGCGCGTTCCCCGCGTATGCGGGGATGAACCGCCAGTATCCATGCGGCTTTCCGGGCAGTTTCCGCGTTCCCCGCGTATGCGGGGATGAACCGTCGAAAAACTCACTTTCGCAAACGACGGCGGAGCGTTCCCCGCGTATGCGGGGATGAACCGTAGCCGTCCACCGTCCTGCCTTCCACGATCAGGCGTTCCCCGCGTATGCGGGGATGAACCGCTCGCTCGTCGCGCTCTGTGAGCACGGCCGGCGCGTTCCCCGCGTATGCGGGGATGAACCGGGAATGCTGCGCGCCCACGTCCGCTACCGCCAGCGTTCCCCGCGTATGCGGGGATGAACCGACGTTGGAGTGTCCATCAATGGCGAGAGACTGGCGTTCCCCGCGTATGCGGGGATGAACCGATCGACCCGGCTGCCTCGCACAGTTTCAATGAGCGTTCCCCGCGTATGCGGGGATGAACCGCAGGGTGCGTGTGGCCGGTGGTGCATACACGAGCGTTCCCCGCGTATGCGGGGATGAACCGTTGGCGCCGCGCCGACATACGAGGAGCTGATCGCGTTCCCCGCGTATGCGGGGATGAACCGCCCCATCCTCTACGGTCAATGGATACGCGGGTGCGTTCCCCGCGTATGCGGGGATGAACCGGTCGCCATCACGTTCGACGAGGCCCGGCACGAGCGTTCCCCGCGTATGCGGGGATGAACCGGAGCTTCTCGTCGCCAACGACGGGCGCGGCTGGCGTTCCCCGCGTATGCGGGGATGAACCGGACTACGGGTCGGCCGGCGAGGCATGCGAGGAGCGTTCCCCGCGTATGCGGGGATGAACCGCGCCGGTACCGGCTGCCCCGCCGGGTGTTCGGGCGTTCCCCGCGTATGCGGGGATGAACCGGGTAGCGAGGGGAGCAGAGATGTTTTCCTGGTGCGTTCCCCGCGTATGCGGGGATGAACCGTCATGGGCAACCGCCTTGAACTCTTCTGAATGGCGTTCCCCGCGTATGCGGGGATGAACCGAAACTGAAGCCGCAGAAGAGCAACCCCAGAAAGCGTTCCCCGCGTATGCGGGGATGAACCGGCACGCTTCGACAAAAACTATGAGTGGGAGCTGCGTTCCCCGCGTATGCGGGGATGAACCGGCCGTGGATGGCTTTCAGTTGGGCTTCCGTGTGCGTTCCCCGCGTATGCGGGGATGAACCGAAAGATAC
>QWCZ01001046.1_pt1 | contig 16634 bp, 16 predicted proteins | sample 1972651 | NCBI WGS metagenome assembly QWCZ01 (sample SAMN09866695, study PRJNA288562) | Human oral metagenome isolate pre1_saliva, whole genome shotgun sequencing... | isolation source: mouth | host: Homo sapiens | place: USA: California
ATACGTGTAGCCAAGATAGATTGATGACCATCACGAAGAACTGTTTCTACTAATCTTACTCTTTTTGCACTCATAATCCTTCTCCTTCACATTGACCCTCCTCTATCAAGACTCTACCACCTGATAGAAAGGGAATTATTAAATACATGAGTAACAGTTATCTCATGTATAATGTACATAACTATATTAGACTACTAAACGCCATCTTTGTCAACCTAAATACATGCTTTTTAATCATATGAATTTTATCGATGTAGTTACATGTATATCCACTATTTTAGAGGAATTTCACCACTTTTATTTCGATATTCATTGTCAACTGATGTATATCTATTTCACTTTTTTAGGCGCTGTTTCTAACACAATATGTTGACCATTTCGTTTTACCTGAATAGAAAAGTCTTTTACATCCTCTTTAAAATAATCCATTTTTATCGCTAGCAACAACTTGCCAATTTCTGTTTTTATCCGCTCTGTTAAAAACTCTTGATAAAAATCATCTTCCGTTTTATGTGACTTTACTTTGGCCCCTAGTTTGTTACCTGTACTAGCATTATCTTTCAATATAGCAGTCTCAAAGGTTTCTGTTTCCACAAACCCTTTCATCATGTCCGCATCACTTAATCCTTTTTGGATTTTAAATTTCGCCATTTTTTAGTTCCTTCTTTCCATATATCCCACAATTTTGTTTCTATTATGACTAATTGTTATAGCTTTTTATGAAAGACAGTGAATTTTATTACTGAAAGTTACATATATCGTATAATTCTTTATTGCTTTTTCTCAGAAGAACCGCTATCTTTAGCAGTCTCTTTATCCTTTAAGATAGAATCTACAGTAATTTCTGATAATTCTGTTGGGTTATCATAGGTATAAACTTTATTAAACCCTACCCCTAGTTTACCTTCATAAGCCTCTAAGGCACGATTTTTATCATCAACTTTAACAATGTAAATCAATTGTCCTTGGGTAACACCGATTAAACGGAATTTTCCTGGAGGGTTGATGGCACGCCATCCACCTTCTGTACCATTGAACATAAATACATCTCCAGTACGTACATTATCATAGAAGAATCGATCTTCATTATAGAACATGCCGATACGCCCAATATCAGAAGCTTGCATATAAACACGACGCGTATCATAGTTTGCATCTGTACGATATACACGATATGCACCGTCTCCGACACGGACCTTCATGTAGACTACATTCGTTGCCGCAGAGTACGCCACATCTGTAATACGCGATCCATTAGGAACAGAATTAATAGTTGTATCAATTTCATGTTCTGGTGCTTCAGGGTCAATACGAGCTAACATCACATCATTATGACGGCCGCCGAACAAACCAACAATGGCTAAATTACGATCCGACATCCATTCAAAGTAAGATACTTCCCGTTCTTTTAAATCCAATGTAACAGGAGCTTCTTTACCAGCCGTGTATATATCCACACGATTTTGTTCCACTACAGCCATATATTTATGGTCATGAGAGTAATAGCGAGTTCCCTCTTTCACATCTGGAAAGTTTTTATCTACTTCCTCGCCATTGATCACCTGAAAATTTGTAGTAGGCGCTAAGTATACTTGGTCTAAATACAGGTAGACACCACCTTGCAAAACTAAGCCTAGCAAAAAGGCTGTTGTTACTTTTCCAAAGGTATTCATAGACTCTCCTATTTCACGATAAATACAGTAGGAATCATGCGTTCACCTAACAAATCTGCAGGCTTGTTCACAGTTTTACCATTATAGAACAACGTGGTGCTAGAACCACCATCCAAATTAGCTGCAATCACAGCCCCTTCTTGGTATAAAATATCTTGCACATCACGCAAAGTAGCTCCAGCAGAGTAGGCTTGACGTCCATCAATGACTAAGAATAGGACCGTCCCATCTTTCTTTTGAGCAATGGCTGTTCTAGGTCCAATGCCCCAGCCACCATCACCATCAGTAATCATCTTCTTACCATTTACGATAAGCGGTGGACCGAAAGTTAAACCTTCTTTGGCTCCCATCTCTTTCAATTCACGCTTGTTGTAAGTACCAGCAATTAAGTTACCAGATTTCGTAAAACCAATGAAATCTACATCTTCATCAGGTCCTACATCTTTACCTAATACATACTCTCCATCATGCAGGATAAATCCATACGGAGAACGCCCTGTTCCTGTCCCATTAGGGTCATGGAATCCACCCCCATTAATAGCCGCTACTGCCCCATTTAAACGAGCAATATTACTAGTCGTCTCGCCTTTTTCATTAAGATGAGGTGCTGTAGCTACCTGAACTCTTCGTGGATCTGGAATTTCTAGTAAATATCCCGTATACCGATTAGACTCAATTTTACGCAAATTCAATGTAGTATCTTCTTTTACATCAAACTTAAATAATTCTTGATTTTCACCAGTCCCAACTGTACCCACAATTTTTTGTATTTCTTCAGGCGTATAGAGCCACGTAATATAATGTGGATGTCGAGACCGTAAAATAGCGCCTACTACGGTGCGTTTAATGTTATCAAAAGGGCCAAACAACACCACGATAGGTGATGTAATAGCTGTAAATATAAACATGAGAAGGATAAATTTTACCCATCCTTTTCTAAAAAAAGAACCCATATAATATGCTCCTTTATCTATTCCTATCCTATACTGCAGATATACTGTTGTCGCAATACCAACAGGCCTAAGTAAATACAATAGGCTATGTGTAATGTCTGTTAAGACTCCAATACTCGTAACTCTTCTATTCGATCAGAAATAGATACTCCTTCATAGGAAAAGTGAGGATACACCTCTCGCAACGGTTCCAACACAAATTGGCGTTCCCAAAAATAGGGATGAGGTACCACTAAATTAGGTTCTTCTACACACACAACTTGACCTGCTTCAGTTTCTATCCACACAATATCTAAATCTAATGTTCTAGGTCCCCAATGGATCTCTCTCTGTCTACCCGCTAAACGCTCAATATGCCATATAGTTTCTAGCATGGTCAGAGGTTCTAAGGTGGACTTTACTTTCAGAATCCCATTTAAAAATGGTCCTTGCTCCACTGGCCCCCATGGTGGCGTTTCTATCCAGCTCGAATGCTCTACACCAGTTACACCTTGTATACCTACTAGTTGATTCACCGCAAATGTTAAATATCCTTCTCGGTCACCTAGATTAGAACCGATACCAATATAATAGGTATACATTATAATTGCCCTCGTGTAATCACTACTTCTACATAATCTAGCACACCGGGGATCGGCGCTTCTGGCTTGCGCACTGTCACTGAAAGCCCTACAATCCCTTGATAGGTATTCCATAAATCATCTGCAATGAGTGTACCCACCCGTTCAATCAGTCGTTGTGACGGTCCTTCTACAATAGCTTTTGTCCGTTCGTATACATCTGCATAATTAATAGAATCTTCAATACTGTCAGATTGTCCAGGTTTCGTCAAATCTACACCAATAGAAATATCCACAAAGAATCGTTGACCTAATTCATTTTCGCTTGGTAGATTACCATGATACCCATAGAATGCCATGTTTCTCAAATTAATTCTGTCCATTACTCACCTCGTAATAGTACATCTGCTACGGTAATTGCCCTCTTATGCATTTCCACATTATGAACTCGCACCATATCTACACCTTGAATCATCCCTGTAATACAAGTAGCTACCGTTCCTTCATCTCGTTGATCCACGGGAATATCATTTAGTATGGTTCCGATGAAACGCTTACGGCTAGGCGCCAATAAAACAGGATATTCATACACTGTAATTTCTCCTAACCGTTGGATCACTTCCACATTTTGAGCATAATCTTTGCCAAAACCAATGCCTGGATCAAGCCAAATATTTTGTGGTTTTACTCCTTCTTTCAAAGCTAGATCCACCGAGGAGAAGAAAAATGCCTTCATATCATCGATAATGTCATCGTAATCAGTACTATTTTGGTTATGCATAATGATGACTGGCACATCATATTTTGCCGCTACCGCTGCCATGTCCTTATCATATTTTAAGCCCCATATATCATTCAATATATGAGCCCCCTGAGATAAGGCAAAATCAGCTGTTTCTGCTCGGTATGTATCCACAGATACAGGCACAGTAGAGCATTCTAGAACAGGCAACAACACTTCTTTCATACGTTCTAATTCTTCTGCTACAGAGATTTGTGTATGCCCAGGACGCGTAGATTCAACGCCTACGTCAAGAATATCTGCCCCTTGTTCTATCATTAGTTTTGCATGGGCTACGGCTGTATCAGAAGTATTGTAACGACCTCCATCAGAAAAAGAGTCTGGAGTTCCATTCAAAATCCCCATAATTAATGTACGGTCTTTTAGCTCTAATTGTTTACCATCTTGCCAGTTGTACTTGCGGTACTTAAACATGATCGTTACCTCCTAATAACATGGGTCAATCGTTCCTGTAATTGTGGACGCTTGGCATAGACATCCACTAATGCTTTCAATCGGCCCAAGCCAAATACTTTACCATCTCGTGGTTGATACACAATATGTACTTTGCCATAGAAAGGCATTAAATGATGTTCGCAAATCGAATAAAAGGGGATATGATTCACTGATACAAGGCCAGTATGCTCCGTAGGATACACATCACCTAATGCCTCTTTTCCAGTGCTATGACACCCAGAAAACAAGCCTTCAAACAGCGTAGCTACACGTTTGGGCGTATCTGTCATGCCCTTTGTCTCTAAGTTGATATCAAGACCTTCTAATAATTGGCGCACACCCATTATAGCTTGTTCTTTCATAGTCATCTCCTAAATAATTTTCGTGGTCCAATCTTCGATAGTCCAAATATCCGTTACCCAAGATTCGTAAAACTCAGGCTCATGACAAACTAGGACAATAGTTCCTTTAAAAGCTTGTAATACCCGCGCCAATTCTGCTTTTGCATCCACATCCAAATGGTTCGTCGGTTCGTCCAAGACAAGCACATTATAGGACTCTTGCATCAATTTACATAGGCGAACTTTTGCATTTTCCCCTCCAGATAAGACGCGCATTTGACTGGTAATATGCTCATTGGTAAGTCCACAACGAGCCAAAGCCGCACGCACCTCAGAATTAGTCAAGGACGGATAGGCATCCCAAATATAGTCTAAAGCCGTTTTAGAATTATCTCGACTGTCTTCTTGAGCGAAATATCCAATTTGTAAGAACTCACCTTTTTCTATCTTGCCAGATAGAGCTGGAATCATACCTAATAAGGTTTTTAATAAGGTTGTTTTACCTAACCCATTCACACCTTGGATGGCAATTTTTTTCCCTCGCTCAATGACTACTTCAACTGGTCGTGTTAAGGGCTCATCATAGCCCAAGACAAGATCCTTCGCATCCACAATAAAACGGCTTGGGGTGCGTCCCTCTTTAAATCCAAAAGATGGTTTTATCTTTTCTTGTGGCTTCTCCAAGATTTCCATTTTTTCTAACCGCTTTGCTCTCGAGTTTGCCATACCACGAGTCGCTACACGGGCTTTATTTCGCTGAATGAAATCCTTCATATCTGCCACTTCTTGCTGTTGTCGCTCATAGGCACGTAAGGCTTGTTGTTTTTTTACTTCGTAGGCAGCTAGGAATTGGTAATAGTCTCCTGTGTATCGTGTGAGCTGAGCTTGTTCAATATGGTAAATCACATTCACCACAGAATTTAAAAACTCCATATCATGAGAGATTAAGATAAAGGCATTTTCATAATTTTGTAAATAGTTTTGCAACCATTTAATATGGTCCACGTCTAAATAGTTTGTCGGTTCGTCCAACAACAGTATAGTAGGTTGTTCTAACAACAACTTTGTGAGCAACACTTTCGTCCGTTGACCACCACTGAGATCCATCACATCACGGTCTAGACCGATATCCATCAAGCCTAAACCCTGCGCAGTTCGTTCAATGGTAGCATCGATTTCATAGAATCCACGCTGCTCTAGCATCTCTTGCCACTCTCCAGTGAGCTCCATAAGCTCATTCATTCTGTCCGCAGAGCAATCGCCCATCTCTAAATAGGCATCTTGCAGTTGTTGTTCAATACCGTATAGAGAATCGAAAGCCCCTCGTAATACATCACGAATGGTCATCCCTTTCTCTAATACACTGTGCTGATCCAAATAACCCACCGTCACTTGATTGGACCATTCCACTTTTCCTTCATCAGGCATCAAGTGCCCTGTTATGATATTTAAAAATGTTGACTTTCCTTCTCCGTTGGCGCCGATCAGGCCTACGTGTTCACCTTTCAGCAAACGGAAGGAGGCATCATCTAGTATTTGTCTTGCCCCAAATCCATGGGTTACATTGGTTACAGTTAAAACACTCATATTCATTCTCCAAACTAACGTTATGTATCCTTTTATTATACGTTAACATGACAATAATTTCTAGTTTTTAAATATCTGTCCTGTTATTTTTATATTTTCTGTGTATTTACGCATGACACTATGAAAGTGTATACTAATAGCATTCTTAGAATATCTTAGTCGTTTACAATGGTATATACGAATCTTGTCTTCCCTATGATAAACCCTATTATTCCATAGATATGACGAGATAAAATCATATATTACCCTGACAAGGAGTGTATCCCATGAATCATGTACCTACTATCTTATCTATACAAGATATGAGCTCTGTAGGCCGTTGTTCACTAACTGTATTCATACCTTTAGTGAGCGCTTTACGGTGCCAACCTATCCCATTACCAACAGCAGTGCTTTGCAATCATTTAGAATATCCTAATTTTGAAATGGTGGACATTACGGATCACCTTGAAAGTTTCTACAACTGTTGGAATAAAAATAATATCACTTTCGACGCCATCCAAAGTGGTTTCCTCGCATCACCTGAGCAAATTCGTCTTGTTGAAGATGCCATCGAACGATTCGGCAAAGATAAATTAGTTGTCGTAGATCCCGCTATGGCAGATGATGGCAAACTCTATTCCATCTACAACGAGGAAATGGTGAAAGAAATGCGTAAACTCATCACCAAAGCTTTCATCATCAAACCGAACTACACAGAGGCTTGCTTCCTCTTAGACATGCCCTATGACCCTACACCGCAATCGGAAGAGATTATCTATGATATGTGTCGCCGCTTACATGCGCAAGGCCCAGAATATGTGGTCTTATCTAGCTTACCATCTGAGGATTCCGCCCTCATCGCCGTCTATCGGGGTAGTACAGATACTATCACTTGGGTATCCAATCCATTAGTACAGGTGAAGGCCCACGGCACGGGGGATACTTTCACAGCTATTTTAACAGCCCTCGTATTACGTGGCTATACACCAGAAGAGGCATCTCGCATTGCCGGTCAGTTTACTACAGAGGCAGTCAAATTCACCCACAAAACAATCGGTTCTCTTCGTGACGGCTTAGCGCTTGAATTATTATTAGATCGTTTAATTTCTATTCCAGACCCACAATAAGGAGGTTTCATGAACACGTACAAAACAAACAATGATATGACCCAATCTACTAACACAGCAACGCCTCAGCATACACAACCGGCTATATCTACTAGCTCAAGATCCACAACAAAAGATATTATCTATATCGGATTATTATCCGCCTTATGCATCGTGTTTACGACTATTAAAGTACCTTTACCAACAGGTGCCATGGTACATCTTGGTTCCGCTGCCCTATTCTCCATAGCATCCGTATTCGGCGGATTCTATGCAGGGCTCGCTGGCGCCATCGGGTCTGGCATTTTTGACCTCATCATGGGCCATTCCCAATACACCTTATTCTCCATCGTAATCAAAGGACTAGCGGGCGTGATTGTAGGTGTATTAACAGTAGGTTGGAGACCTTCCATTCCTACTCGTTCCATATCTACCCCTCGCATCTTATTAGCTATGCTAGTAGGTGCTATTTGGACAGCTGCAGGGTACTTCGTAGCATGGTGGGTTGTACTGGATAGCTATATCGCTGCCGTCACAAGACTCCCTGCATCCTTCCTAACTAGTGGCATCGGCATCTTAGTAGCCTTGCTATTAATCCCGATCCTACGCCGTATCCCTCGTAAATAATTTGTCATACCATTGAAAGTATGGTATACTAGACACAATAAAAGAGAGCCAGTAACGTGTCGAAGGCGTTAGGCTCATCTCAGGATACTAGAGAATTGAAATGGCCTAACGTGTTGAGGTGGCTAGACCTCATTCGTTAGGCTTTTCACTTACATGTTTAAGTAAGGAACGCCCTTATGTGTAGTAGCCTTGTGGCGACTCTATACTAGGTAAATAAGATAACAAAATGCCCGTGGTATACGTCTGAAGAAACATTATGAAATACCGTTTCTGAAGACGTGTGCCACGGGCTTTTTTCATCTATTATTTGCATCGCCACAGGCTACATAACTTAACCAGCGACGATTTTGGACATAAACTTCTCATTATTAATAATAAACCGTTCATGTGTGCCACGGCCGATAACTTTTTCACCTTCTTTAGCGACTACTTCAAAGGTTACTTTTCTACCGTCCACTGCTACTACCGTTGCCATTGCCGTTATAGTTGCTCCTAATGGGCTAGCCGCTTCATGACTTGTTTCCATGCGAATCCCAACGGATCCTTCGCCATCTCCTAAATCACCTTGAATTCCTGTATAGGCTGCTTTCTCCATCAATGCTACCATCGCAGGTGTGGCAAATACAGGTAACGTACCACTCCCCATATACTCCGCTGTATTATTAGCTTCCACTACCACCGTAGCCATACCAACTTGTCCAATCTCGATTGCCATAGAAACTCCTTTCTAATATTAACAGTAATACAGACTATTATTTGATTTCATTCTAGCACTTTAGGGGAGTTTTTTCTATTATATGTGCAAATTTCTTTTAGAGATAAACATATTATTTTTCATATTTCTTCTGCATACACACGAAGCCAATTAACAATGTCTTCAAAAGACTTCTCACCAGAAGCTATATCAATAATTAAAGATTTCTTTTCTTCTAGAGTAGTATTAATTATATATCCATTGGCCTTTAAATATATAAACATACAATGTAATGCAGTTCGTTTGTTTCCATCTATAAATGGGTGATTCTTTGCTATTCCTCTACATAATTGTGCTGCCTTCTCATGTACTGTAGGATATAAGTCATATCCACCAAAAGATTGAAACGCTGTAGAGATAGCTGACTCTAATAATCCAATATTCCTTATTCCAGGTAAAAGTACAAACTGTCTTTCCAAATCAGAATGAAAGTTTAGTATATCTTGTAACAAGAGATGAATAATTTTATCCATTAGCAGTTCTCTAATTCTTTATATAATTCATAATTTTCTACAATCAATTCTTGTGAAAGTTCTTTAAGCCTTTTTTCTAATTCCTTATTATTCTCACTAGTAATAATTTTAATATTCTTTTTATTATTTGTATTATCTGTATTCATCATAACCTCCTAGATCTCATAACGATATTACATATATTATAATTAATACAGGATATGATTTGACTCTATTCTAACACTTTTATTGAATTTTTTCTATTTTATTTTCTCATAAAGTATACTAACTTCCCTATAAAGGGTTTACATTAACCTCCCTACAAGCGTTTTACACTAACCCCTGATATTTCCTTTCTAATCCTATTGCATTTATTTCCTTGACAATGCACCACTCTATTTTACAATAACTATAAGAAAAGGAGTGATATTTATGACTAATATATCTATACATCTTACTGAAAGTGAATACAATCTAGTTCGTCAGCACATTGAAAATAAAGGGCTGAATATCTCTCAATATATAAAAGCAATGCTATTGGAAGAAATTGAAGACCACTACGATGTATCTATCATTAATGAATATTTACAAGAAAAAGATTCTATGAAGTTCCTAACATTTGAGGAGGCTACTAAAGAATGGGATATTAAGTAGTTATCAAAATTAAATTACACAAAGTATCAAAGCAAAGTGGGTACCACGTCTTTCGACGTTGGTACCCACTTTTTGGTATGCATAATTTAGTACTAACTATTGATATTTAGTTTTATGCCATCCCCATGCGTTCCATAAGCATTTTAATTTGTGCTTTCATTTCTGCATTTTCTGCATCTTTTCTAGCATTTTCTGCTTTTAATGCAGAAATTTCATCTTGCATTACATATACAGAGGAGATTGGACCACCTTTGTAACGTTCTGGGATATTGTCATCATCACCAGTACCGAAGCGATATGTGGCACCGATGTTTGCCATGCTCTTACCAGAGCCCATTGTAATTCCTGCATTGAACATAAAGTTTTCGTTAGCATAGTGTGCAATACCTAATGCTAATGCTTGGTTTCCATCATAAGAGCCGATGCCTGCCATGATTTGAGATTTTCTCAATGGATCGTAGCTTAATGGATTCATGGCTGCTAATGCTGCAGAATGTGCACCAACTTCGCTTACACGTTGGGAAGTTTTTTCTAAAGCAGCGCCAAGTTTATTTGTCACTTCTTTAACTTGACCAACAGTAACTGCATCTGTATCTGCAACACCTGGAGCAACATTGGTAATACGATTACCACCATTATTTAAGCCATCTTTTGTTAAGCTTACAGATTTCGTAGGGTCACCTGTACTTGGAGCAATGCTAAGACCTGCACCATCCATTTTCACAGAACTATCTACTACAGGTTTTCCATCTTTGTCTTTTACAACATTGCCGTCTTTATCTTTTTTGTAGTTGTTGTAATCAGAACCATTCAAGCCAGTGATTTTACCGTCTTTGATTTCTACTTTAGATACTGTACCATCCGCATTTTTGCTTACTACGGACAAGCCTTTATCAGTAATAGTTGTAGTATTAACGCCTTCTTTTGTAGGAACACCGTTTGCATCTGCTGGAGCACCAAATGTACCCATGTTAGCTGTTACACTACCTTTTTCAGCATTCAATTCTACTTTAGTATCGCCGTCTTTTTTACCTAAAGTAATCGTTCCTTCAGGTCCATTTACTTCAATAGCTTTTGCATCTTTGCCTGTTGTAATAGTTCCTTTGGTACCATCCATTTTTACAGCTTCAGGAGAATCTTTATCACCCAAAGTAAGTGTATTGGCATTTACATCTTTTGCTGTTACTGTTTTAGCTGTTACGCTACCGTCTTTACCATTGATACCTACTTTGTTTTCACCTGTACCTGCTGTGATAAGCGCTTTTGTACCATCCACAGAAACTGCATTAGCACCTGTACCTGCTGTAATTGTGCCTTTATCGCCATCTAAGGATACGGCTTTATCATCTTTACCTGCAGTAACTTTATTAAAAGCACCATCTTTTGCTTTTACAGTTTTAGCTGTTACACTACCATCTTTACCGTTGATACCTACTTGGTTTTCACCTGTACCGGCTTTAATAGTAGCATCTGTACCATTGATAGCAACAGCATTTGCACCTTTACCAGCTGTAATAGTACCTGTATCTCCATCTAAAGATACGGCTTTATCACCTGTACCTGCAGTTACTTTGTTTGCTTGTACACTACCGTCTTTGCCATCAAGTTTAACTTGTTTGCCGTTTGCACCGTCACCAGCTGTAATAGTGCCATCAGCACCATTCATTTTAACTTCTTTGTCACCTTTACCAGTAGATACAGTTCCTTTAGGTCCATCTAATTTAACTTGCGTATCACCAGTGCCTACAGTCACATTACCATCTTTACCATCTAGCTTAACTTGTTTATCATCTTTACCCGCTGTTACGCTACCATCTTTACCATCGATTTTAACAGCTGTTTTACCATTTGGATCACCAGCCACAATAGTTCCTTCGTGTCCATCAAGTTCTACGCCTGGATCATTAGCATGATCTCCATCAGGATCATTTGCATCATGTTTACCAAGTGTAATTTTTTCACTCAATGTTGCATGGAATGTTTTAACTCCATTTTCCATTGTAGAAGTAACAGTAATGTTTTTATCACCTTTAACATCGACGCCTTCGCCAGCTAATTCTTTGATTTTATTTTTGCCAGCCTCAGTAAGTCCTTCCATATTTTTTAATTGCGTAATATCGGCCGCTGCCGCAGAATGAGCATTGTTTAAACGTTCATTCATAGTGGACAATGCTTCGCCTACATTATGAGCCGCAACATCTTTATTATCTTTATCTTTTACTGTAAAGGTTGGTTCTGTTACATTACCATTTTCATCTACAGTCGCACCACCGCCAAGATATTTAGCAACTTCAGCTTTGGCTGCATGTAACTGATTTCCAGTCACCGCATCTTTAGAGTTTTCAGCAATCTTACCATCTTTCAAATTGGATAATGTAGTTGGACCACCTTTACCATTTGGATTCACGACGCTAGCTTTTAGGTTATCTCCTTCTACAGCTTTAGCTGCACCTACTTTATTACCATCTTCACCTACGTCTTTAGCTAAGTAGTATTTACCATCATTAGCTTTTACCAAACGTTTACCATCAGCATCAGTGTATACAACTGACCCAGCTTCACCATTACGTAATGCATTGACTTTATCTGTCAAGGATTTACCATTCAAGCCATCTTGACCAGTTAATCCTTTATCAGCTGCCGTAGCATCTGGATCATCTGCCGCTTTACCTGTAGCAGCTTTACCATCACGTCCATCAGCGGCTGTGTCACCTAATTTAGAAATGTTAGCTAACTCTTTTTTTACTTTATCAGATAAACCAACTGTAATGGTATCGCCTTTAGCTTCCGTTGTAATCTCATCAGTGGCACCTTTTACTTTTAAAGTTTTCTCTTTTAAGTTCAAGGATAATTTAGTAGCACTATTATTATCATCGTCAGCTGCATCTGTGCCTTTATCATCGATTGTTGTATCGCCAGCGAAGGACAATGTTGTATTAGCACCTAAGTCAGTTTTTAAGGCCTCCAATTTGCCTGCCATAGAATCATTTGTTACTACGTTATCAGTAATATTTTTTTCAATATCCGCAATTTTTTTATCAGCAGCAGCGATTTTTTCACCTTGTGCCGTCACTTTTCCATCGATACCATCCACTTTAGTGGTTAATCCGGCGAGATCCTCTTTTGCTTTATTAGCAGTTCCTTCTACTGTATCTACTTTAGTTTTAAGATCTCCCAAGCCATTTTTATTCTCTTCCACACCAGCTTTTAGTTTAGTAATATCACCTTCAGCTGCAGTGACTTTACCGGCTACTTCATCTAATTTTGCTTTAGAGGCAACGCCTTTAATCGTAACATTTTCATCAGCAATTTCAGTATTTTCACCATTTGCTTTTTTCAATGTCACAGTACCGTCATTATCTACTTCATATTCGCCTTTTACCACGTGTAATTCAGCAGATTTATCAAGTTTGCCTTCTTTTAAATCATTGACACCCGTATTAGCAGCTGCTTTTGCTTCATCTACAGCCTTTTTAAGAGCTGCCGCATTTTCAGCTTTTTCAGTTTTTAAACGTTCATTTAATTCAGTTTCATCAACTTTATTACCTAGGGCAGCTACCATTTTATCAAGTGCTGCACTATCTACTTTGCCAGATAATACATCTTTTAAGTCATTAATAGCTTTTAAATCAGCCTTTTTAGCCATTTCTTCTCTGAAAGTATCATTACTTACTTTCGTAGCTAATTCAGCATTAACTTCACCAATTTTTGTATCTAAATCATCTTTGCTTGCTTTTTTATCTACTTCTGTTTTTAAATGTTCTAGAGCAGTTTTACTTGCAATACCAGTGATTGTTACAGCTTCTTCTGTTTTGACAGTACCGGTTCCATCTACTTTATCTAATGTAACACTACCGTCACTATCTACCGCATAGGAACCCTTTTTAACATGTAATTCAGCGGATTTATCTAGTTTATTGTTTGTTAAATTAGTAACATCTGCTGCATTTGCTTTTTTATTTAATTCTGTAGTTAGATCATCTTTATTTACTTTTTTATCTAATGCTTCTTTTACCTTGCCTGCCGTAACAAGTTTATTCGCATCACCACTAGAAGTCACATCATTAGCTAAGTTAGGTGTTACACTTACTTTACCATCTGCACCAGTCGTTACAGAAATTGCATCCCCATTGCTACTTGTAATAGAGTTTACTTCACTCTTAGATGCAATCGTTACAGCATTGCCATTGGCTGTTAAAGTAATATTTTACCAGCTACTAATTTTACCTTATGAGCTTCTGCATCACCTTCAGTTGTTGTAGGCACTAAATCTGTAGTAGTGGACCCATCCACCACACTTACTGTGCTTACTGTATCATTGCGCAATGCTTTTAACTGTTTTACGTTGACTGCATCAGTATCATTAGTACCACTTGCTACGCTTAAAATACGACGAGTGATACTGCCTCCATTACCTACAGAAACAACGCCATGATCAGTGTTATTGACAGCATCTTTTGTTAAGTAACCAGTAGTAGCTGTGCCATCCGCTTCAGTAGTAGTAGATCCTTCACCTAATGCGACAGAGTTCGCTAAAGCTGCTTTCGCTTTTGTACCAATACCGATAGCATTTTCCGCTTCTGCATGAGCCGATGTACCAATGGCCACGGCACTCACTCCAGAAGCCAACACTTTGCCTACATCACTATTACCATTATTATCATTACTAGAACCAATAGCGACAGCATTTTTAGCAGTAACACGTGTGAAATAACCTACTGCTGTACCATATTGAGCATTGGCATCCACACTATTTCGTGCACCAACAGCAACTGCTTGGTTGGCATAATTGTCAGACCTATAACCAATATTTGTAGCACCGGCTTGACGTACATTGATATCAAAACCAATACCGACTGCTTTATTAGTTTCTACGTTTACATTAGTACCAATAGCTGTGGCACCATGTTCTTTTGCAAATGTAGATAAACCAATGGATACAGCTCCAGTACCTGTTGCTTTAGCACTAGAACCAATGGCTATGGCATTACCACTATTAGCTACTGTTTTAGATCCAATCGCAATAGATTGCGTTCCAGACGCCGTTGGTGCTTCTGCTGCATCAGCACCAGCACTACCGATAGCAATGGATTGCACACCGCTAGCAGATGCATTTTTACCTGCTGCCACTGCCCCTGTTGCGGAAGCACTAGCCCCATTACCTGCAGCCAATGCACTATCTTCTGTAGCTTCACTGGATTTACCAACTGCTGTAGCATTAGCGACTGTAGCTTTCGATTGATCCCCCACTGCTACTGTGCTATCTGCTGTGGCTTGTGCTTGGTTACCATAGGCAACTGCTGCTGTTCCAGTAGCAGTAGATTCGTTACCAATAGTAATGGAAGTATCCTTCGTAGCATTCACTTTATTACCAATCGCAATGGCAGACGTTGCTGTCGTATGCGCTTCATTACCGATGGCCACGCCTTTTTCACCTGTGAGAGCACTACTCAACCGACCAATAGCGATAGAACTTTGCTTGTCTGCTACTGTACGAGTCCCTATGGCAATACTATCATTACCATTGGCTTGTGTTCTCACCGGGCCTCGAGCAAATGACCCAATCGCCACACCATTATCTGCAGTGACATCAACGCCATATCCAATAGCAACAGCAAACCGTCTAGTCACGTTCACATCTTTACCAATACCGGTGGAACTATCATTGCTGACCTTTACATCATTACCTATTGCTAAAGCCGCACTATTTGTCGCAGTCCCCTCAGGAATTGCCGCTTCTACAGTTGCCACTTGTGCACTCACTGCCAAGGCTGCTAATACACTAGCTACGGCAATCTTCTTTTTACCTGTGGTGTTTTTCGCTACTTCTGAAACTACGATGTAGCATTGCTTAGACTTACTCCAAATAACTTTGAATAACTTGTTCATTGTGATAATCCTCCCTTTTTCTGGTCATCAAACCTTGAACTATATATATATTTATATTTGTTAAATATAAACTGCCCCATTTATCGATGTAACTTCTACATCACTACATAGTCAATACATATCATATTTACATGTTTTAATCTTAAATTTTATTATGAAGAAATACATTATTTACTTCTTATTATATATATTTCTGCATATAAGTACTAGTATAATTTTGATTATTTTATTCACTTTTTGTAATAATCAAAACTTTTTTATCATTCTAAGTCTATATTATGCCATACTGCACACTTCGTTAAATCTTTAAATACAATTACAAAAGCATTGAATTTCAGTGCTTTTAAAATCCTATTATATTTTACACTTTTAATTATATACATTTCATCGGTTTTTTTCAATATTGCATATTTCATCATTTTACAAAAAATCACTATCACATACTGTAGTACATTTCTAGCACGTAAAATGGGCACCACGTCTTTCGACGTGATGTCCATCTTTACTATAGCAATAAGCTATCTCCTATTGAGTTATTTTGCCGCTAACATTTCAATACGTTCCATAAGCATTTTCATTTGTGCTTTCATTTCTGCATTTTCAGATTTTAATGCACTTACTTCATCTTGCATTACATAGACAGAAGAAATTGGACCGCCTTTATAGCGTTCAGGAACAGCACTGTCTTCTCCACCAAATCGGTATGTTACACCTGCATTAACCATATTGCTACCATCACCAACTGCAATACCTACATTAAATAGAGTATCTTCATTAGCATAGTGAGCCACACCTAATGCGAGTGCATTATTACCTTTA
>QWCZ01000788.1_pt1 | contig 16618 bp, 14 predicted proteins | sample 1972651 | NCBI WGS metagenome assembly QWCZ01 (sample SAMN09866695, study PRJNA288562) | Human oral metagenome isolate pre1_saliva, whole genome shotgun sequencing... | isolation source: mouth | host: Homo sapiens | place: USA: California
GGTCAAACATTAAATAACGCTATATACAGGATGTAAGATATCTAATAAGGTATATTACAAAGTTGTATATAGCGTTACTATAGTATAGATTTATATTTTTAAAATCAAGAAATATACTCACTTTTTGGTGTGGTGATATAGAACTCTCTCTTTAATGATATGGTAAGTACGTGAGAAATATGGTTTTAATTGGCTTTCACTTAGGTCAGTACCGAAGGCACGTTCACTGACAAGGAACAGTGGCGGAGATTGGATGCGTTTTGCCACAGCTAATCCGTTGAAAGATTTCCACCAGCGTTCGAGGTCGTTGATAAACTGATCTGTAGATGTGAAATAGTGAGAAACAGGGTGTGGCAATCCTAATAGGTGCTCCAATGTGCCTTTTTCATAGGCACACAAGATATCCTCAGGCGTCAAACGCTGATGAGGCAGTGTATGAGGTGTACCCTCTACGAAGGCACGGAATAAGCAGTCGTGATATTCATACTGTAAGGGATCACCTAGTCCTTGCGTTACATCCTGTGCATCGGAAAGCTCTGCACTAGGGACCACATCGATGGATCCTTGAGGAATGACCTCCCGTTTAAAAATGTATTCATTCATATAACGAGCCAAAGCATAGACATCCGTTTTCCACACATCCCCTGTTACGGCAAGGAAGCCAGCTAAATCACCGTACATCGTAGCATAACCGACAGTGAACTCCGTTTTATTGCCATTGCAAGTGAAAGCCCCGTTCACAGCGGATGCTATACCGGCTAAGATACGAGACGAACGATCACGGGCTTGGATGTTTTCTTTGGCAAGGGTGGATAGCTGTAAGGATGTGGTAGTATCTAAGTCGGTATCAACATGAGTTTGCTCAGTATGGTTTGTAGTAGTTTGCTGCGATTCACATATAGTATCTGTAGTAGAATTGGATATAGTAGCATCATCTGCTAGTGTATGCTTATGTACATGACCAGAGGTCTTTAGGGGGAATTTTGTGAAAGGTTGACTTTCTAGTTGTACAATGGTGGTATTCACACCTTCCTCAATAGGGAATACACCATAATGGCAACCAATGTTCTGTGCTAATTGGTAAGCCAAATCCTTCGTCATGTCAGAGTTGTAACGGCTTGGCATATTGACTAAGTATAAGTTCTCCGGTGGCAATACAGTGCTGTATAAAGCAGCATTAAGGGCAGAGTCGATACCACCTGATGCACCGATGACAATGTTCTTGATACCCGTTTGTGCTAAAAATTGGCGAATGCCGTATTGAAGGGCATTGAATAGGGTGGGGATATATGCAGGCATTGTGGCATATGGTTCATTTGCACTATGTGTACCGTCTGTATGATACGCATCATATGTAGTATTGGCCTTATTTATTTCTAAATGAGTAGATAGTATGTCATCTTTGGGATGCTCAATACGATTAGTAGTACTATTACTGGATGAAATCGGCTGCCACAAGGTATCTTTCAATAATGTAGGACGAACCGTGTTTTCAAAAGCTGGTACTTCTTCCACAACAGAACCGTTCACGTCATATAGCGTGGAGCAACCGTCATAGATGCAGATATTTTTGCCGTTGTTTTGAATGCCCACATGGTTCGTATAGGCAATAGGAGTATTGTATCGTTTGGCTTGTGCACTAAATAGGGCGTGGCGCTGTTCTTGCTTATGAATTGTGTAAGGCGAAGAGGAACAATTCACGATCAGATCGATATGCTGACCTTTCGCTTTTGCAGATTCCACCATAAGACTTGTGGGGCAATCTAGATAGTGCGTATCCCAGCTATCTTCACAGATAACAGGAGCAATAGTGAAAGCTCCTTGACGAGTGGAAATCGTGAGAGGCTGATTGATATTCGATAAAGAAAGATTGCGCTCTTTCATGACTACATTGGCGCTAGTGAAATGCCGAGGTTCATTAAAGTACCGATAACATGGCAATAAGGTTTTAATTGTAAATGGATAAGGCTGGGATGGATTGGATACCAGTTGTCCTTTGGATGCTACATATAGAGCATTGTATTTGCGAAGACTGCCATCTAAGTTACGTAGACGTTCATCAATACCTACATTACCAAAGATAATCGTAAGATTGGTGTTAGCGGTGGCTTTCACTAATTCTTCACCATAGTAGAGGCAATCGTTTATAAAAGGCACTTGGTCCCATAAGTCGCCCACCATGTAACCGCTGAGACACAATTCTGGAAAGATAAGGATATCCGTGCTTACCGCCTTGGCATAGTCGATAGCTTGCATCATAGATTGAAAGTTTGTAGCAGGCTCACCGGGGTGTACCTGAATTTGACCAAAAGCAATACGAATCATGGGGAACTCCTTTGTTGTATAGATTAATATGTTGTTACTTGTTGAGTATATTATAGCATTTTGTGGGGAATTTGTAGCGGGGATATAATGAGCATGAATATATGGCGTGTTCCATAAGAAAATTATTTTTATCCTACATTATTCTATACAATGATTCTGTGTTGTGAAGGTATGTAATCATGCTTGACAGAGTGTTAGGACAGGGCTATTATGTAACTAAGACAAACCCCTCACATCCGCAAGGACAGATATATTCTGACGTGAGGCTTTTTTTTATCCCTTGAAATTTGCAATCTGTCTAAGACATATGGTATTCTTGTGTTAGATATAAACCTCCACCGATATGATAAGAATAGGTTTAAACGGTATTTTTGGTGAGTCTGATTGAAGGTAAGGGTAACTTTATAAAGACTCCACCGATGATTGTAGATTAAATACTTTAGTTATCATAACTATAGAGGGTAGGGATAAAAAAATAATCCCCAGTACGGGGACGGAAACCAATGTAGAGTTTTTATAATTTGACTTAATTTTTATTATTTGATAAAAAAATAATCCCCAGTACGGGGACGGAAACTACTAACATTAGGAATATATCAATTAAGACAGTTGGATGATAAAAAAATAATCCCCAGTACGGGGACGGAAACTAAACGATACACACCACGTTATTATATAGATTATGATTTATGATAAAAAAATAATCCCCAGTACGGGGACGGAAACCCTAATAAGTAATCTTTTTCAGAAATCTCATCTTCTGCGATAAAAAAATAATCCCCAGTACGGGGACGGAAACACCTCTTTTCAGAATAATATATTAGTATTCTAGCATAACGTGATAAAAAAATAATCCCCAGTACGGGGACGGAAACATACTTTTTTATAACTCTGTTTACAATTTTTAGAGTTTCGAGATAAAAAAATAATCCCCAGTACGGGGACGGAAACCGGGCGTTATGTCAGCTAGAGTAAAAAATATATCGTCTATCGATAAAAAAATAATCCCCAGTACGTGGACGGAAACTCCAATTGTTCATTTTGTTCTTTAGTTAATCCAATCAGTGCCATGATAAAAAAATAATCCCCAGTACGGGGACGGAAACAGATAGAGCCACGTTGTTCCAAAATAACGTGTTTTTCCCCGATAAAAAAATAATCCCCAGTACGGGGACGGAAACTCGTTTGGGAACACAATAGCATACGTATTGTCAGCTTTTATAAGATAAAAAAATAATCCCCAGTACGGGGACGGAAACGGTTCTATATGTATCATTGGTTCAGCTGTATCAATATCTCTCTGATAAAAAAATAATCCCCAGTACGGGGACGGAAACTGTACCTCAAGTTCAGCATTGTTAATAATCTTCATTCTAGAATGATAAAAAAATAATCCCCAGTACGGGGACGGAAACTCCTCTGTTAATCCTTTACGAACATCTTCTTCACTTACCACGATAAAAAAATAATCCCCAGTACGGGGACGGAAACTTACCGTCATCAGAGATGTTATCTAGTGCTGTATTGGCTTTGGCGATAAAAAAATAATCCCCAATATGGGGACGGAAACTTAAATACTGCAATAACACACATAATTTTCTCCTTTATATAAGATAAAAAAATAATCCCCAATATGGGGACGGAAACGACCCTGGTGCTTTCTTTCCGAGTAGTTCCTCAAATCGTGCTTGATAAAAAAATAATCCCCAATATGGGGACGGAAACATAATATTGGTGTAGCTCATTATCCCATGTTTCTATTTTGTTAAGATAAAAAAATAATCCCCAGCACGGGGACGGAAACTACATTTTAATCCGTTGTGCAATCATGAATTTAATTAATTGATAAAAAATAATCTCCAGCACGGGGATGGAAACGGAGCATCAATATTAAATTATTAAAGATTAACGCATGCGAAGATAAAAAAATAATCCCCAGCACGGGGACGGAAACTCGCTCATTTCTTTTTCTGTTAATTCAATCAATTTTCTAGGATAAAAAAATAATCCCCAATACGGGGACAGAACTCAGCAAAAACTTAAGATTATTATACTTAGTGCTATGCGTAAACAATGCACTGCATTGTTTACGTCCCACAATATGGGGACGGATTTCGTCAAAAAACTTAAGATTGTGACACCTATCCCTACGAGTAAATAATACACCGTATTCTTTACGCCCTATAATATGGGATCGGAGCGTATAGTAATAGTAGTTATGTATGATAAGGGAGGCATTTGTATGACGACTTTATATGTGACAGAATCAGGTTCCTTTATTAAACGAAAAGGTGGACATGTTATTGTTGGTAGGAATCATGAAGTATTATTTGAAGTGCCATTTGAGTCTATTGATGATGTAACTGTATTTGACTCAGTTCATATTTCATCATCATTATTGACTGATTTTATATCTAATGGTATTCCAGTGACCTGGCTATCAGGATATGGAAAGTATTTCGGTACTTTAATTAATACAAATACTGTAGATATTCATAAGCATCAGAGACAATTTACTATAAGGGGCGATAAAGAGTTCTGTTTAGCACTTAGCAAAAAGCTAATCAATGCTAAAATAAATAATCAGCTAACTATATTGAGACGCTACGAAAGGAATCTTCTTGATGATAGTGTTATGATTTCCATTAATAACATTTGTCATATCCGCAAGAATATACATAAAGCAACAAGCATTGAAGAATTGATGGGATATGAGGGGATCATTAGTCGATTATATTTTGAAGGGCTAGGAAAGATTGTCCCTTTAGAATTTACTTTTACAAAACGTAGTAAACAGCCTCCATTAGATCCATTTAATGCTATGTTAGGATTAGGATATAGTATGCTCTTTAATGAAATTATGGCAGGAGTTATTAATGCTGGATTACATCCTTTTGTAGGGTGCATGCATTCTATTAAGGGTGGGCATCCAGCCTTAGTATCTGATTTAATTGAAGAATGGAGAGCACCCGTAATTGATTCATTAGTGCTTAATTTAGTTAAACGAAATATGATAGATGTAGATGAAGACTTTCAATATTCTGGTGAAGGGTGCTATTTAAATAGGGAAGGGAGAAAACTATTTTTGAGTGCCTATAATAAAAAGATAAAAAATATGAATCAATATATGGATAGAGGACAAACATTTAGAGAATCTATTTTTAGTCAATGTAAAGCCTATGCATCAACAATTATGAATATTGATCTTGAGAGATATACACCACTGGAGATAAGATAGATATCTAGAAAATGATAATTCTATGGGGTACTTAATTATGAAAAAGTTTATAGTTTTGATTATTTATGATATAGTAGATAATAAGATACGATTAAAAATGGTGAAGTGTTTGGAACGATATGGTGTTCGTGTTCAAAAGTCAGCGTTTGAGGCATTGTTAAATCGTAAACAGTACGATGCTATGATTCGCCAATGTAGTCGTTTAATTAATCCGAATATTGATTCTTTGCGAATATATATTCTTGATGATTTAGTTAAGATATATACTTGGGGAATTGGAGAAAGAAAAGAACAAGATTGTGTCATATTATAAAGGATTCATGAGGGAGAAAACCATGGGATGTTTAGAAACATTGGTAAAAGGTGCCTTATTACATGATATTGGAAAAGTAGTCTATCGCGCTAACGAAGGATTAGGAGATCATTCGATTGCGGGGGCTACTTTTTTGCGTTCTTATACAGAGGATAAGGAGTTATTGAGATGTATTCAATATCACCATGGAAAGCAATTGTCTAAGGCTACAATTCCAGATACTAGTTTAGCCTATTTGGTGTATGAAGCAGATAATCTTGCATCGGCCCTGGACCGTAGAGAGTTTGATGAAGGTACTATGGTGGAGGGACAAACCTTCGACAAGAATATGCCGTTAATATCTGTATTTCATACATTTGGTGGCAATATTTCGAACACTGAGCAAAAATATCATCTTCGAGGTTTAGATGTAGCTAGCAATTATAATTATCCGAAAGATGGAAATATTTTAGCCACATCTGATACCTATAAAATGCTTTATCATACAATGAAAGATAACTTTTCTGTGCAAAGTATAGATGCCATGACGGTTAATGAATTATTACGGATATATGAGGATACTACTAGTTTTGTTCCTTCTAGTACATACAGAAAAGAAGTAGCAGATATATCCTTGTACATGCACTCTAAGTTGACAGCAGCCATTGCTACATCTATGAAATTATATTTTCAAGAAAATGGCATAGAGGATTATAAAAAGTATTGCTTTACAGATTCAAAACTATTTCGTGAACAAGAAGCATTTATGATGATTTCTGGAGATGTATCTGGCATACAAGACTTCATTTATACAGTGCCATCAACAGGTGCATTAAAATCCTTGCGTGGTCGCTCGGTATATTTAGAGATACTATTAGAATCTATAATTGATTCTTTGTTAGAAGACTTACAGCTGAGTCGATGTAATGTACTGTATTCTGGTGGAGGACATTTTTATATACTAGGGCCTGCCACAGAAACTGCCAAAGGGATTGTCAGTGCTCTTGAAGTCGCAGTGAATCAATGGTTACTTGAGCATGTGGGTACAAAGTTATATATCTCGCTAGGAATGGCTACATGCACAGGGAATGATTTAATTAATGGAGAAAAACAGCATAAACTATTTGGTGAAGCTAGCCGAGAGACCGGAAAAGGTAAGATATCTAGATATACTAAAAAAAATTTAGAAGACTTATTTAACCCTAATAGTAGTATTAATTCTGTACGAGAAGGGGATAAAGAATGTTCTATTTGTCATACATCTTCCGTAGAATTGAAAGTCTATGGGAATACGGAATCATTGGCTTGTCATATGTGTGATTCTTTATATTATTTGGGAGAGGTATTAGTACAATCTGAAGAATCGGTATTAGGAATTGCAGAAGAGCAAGAAGTATTAGAAATGATCCCATCTATTCCAACTTATAGTAGTAATGCAACAAATTTATATGTTATATCAAAGCGTAAATTAGAAGAGTTAGGATATAGTGCTACATGGAAACATATATATGTCATTAATGAAGCCGAAACAGGAAGCAAAGTAGCAACTCGATTATGGATTGCAGACTATGTTAGTCGTAAATCCAATGGAGAAGTATATACATTTGAGGACTTAGCTCAGATGAGTGGAACTGAAAAAGTAGGTATTCAGCGATTAGGGGTCTTAAGAGCCGATGTGGATAATCTAGGGGCGGCCTTTATTAGTGGCTTTATAAGTGACACCAAAGAAAATCCATATCACTTTAATACATTTTCAAGATATGCAGATTTATCAAGAGCTTTATCCATGTTTTTTAAAGTAGGTGTTAATAAAATTGTATCTGGCAATGTTAATGGTGTTGAAGATGTAAAAGATACGTATCGACTTTGGGATAAGGATACTAGTGAAAAGGGTCATATTCATATTATCTACTCTGGTGGGGATGATGTTTTTTTAGTAGGCCCTTGGGATGAGCTGATTGAGGTGGCTATTGATATTCGCAATAGGCTTAAAGATTTGACAGGTGGAAAAATTACTATGTCTGCGGGTCTAGGAATGTTTACACATAACTTTCCTATCACTAAAATGGCGGAGATAACAGGTAAATTAGAGTCAACTGCAAAGGATATGCCTGAAAAAGATAGTATTGCTTTATTTGGATTTGATACAGAGAATGAAGGTAATGCTCCACGGTGTCGCCATGTATATACATGGGATCGATTTATACAATCTGTACTAGGTGAAAAGTTTAATATGTTGCAGTCAATATTAGCAATATCTAAAGAAGGACCCATTTCAGATTCATCGAGGATGCCCTTTGCAAGAAGTACCATGTATAAAATTATGGAATTATTAGAAGAAATCATAGGAGATGATTTAGAAACAATTCATAGAGCTAGACTGTTATATACTTTGTCTCGTATGGAACCTGAGAGAGCTAGTGAAGCACAATTAGAGGCATATAGGAAGTTTATTTCTATGATGTATGAGCACACTAAGGATAAAGAATCGACTAGAGAATTATTGACGGCCGTTCATGTATTAATATATGGTTTACGGGAGAAAGGAAAAAGGGAGGAATATCATGGTTGATTATGTAGCAGAAGCAGAAGCAGTGATTAAGGATTTAAAAAGAACAGATAAAGGTGTTATTGCCTTAAATACTAGTCAACTTAGAAAAATTTTATCTGCTATTACTGATGTAAAAAATAAAGTAAATGTTGAAGTAGCTAAAAGCAAAGAGAAAGTGAAAACAATATCCCCAGAATTACAAATGGAAATTCGCTTTCTTAAAACACTTTTCTGTTATCAAGCTGGTCGTGAGATTGAAAAAAATAATGAAAAATCTAATACGATTAATGCAGTTGATGATTTTATTCAAAAGGCAGAGTTGATTCCCCGTTTAGATAATATTCAAGGCGATATTAATGAGTTTAATAAATATTGTAAATATATTGAGGCGTTAGTTGCATTTCATAAATATTACTCAGCAGTATCATCAAGAGATAAAAAGGACAATAATAAAGTTAATAGATTGAATAGCACTGGAGGGGGACGATAATTATGAATGAAAGATCCAAAGATGTACTGCGAAAAAAAATTATCATTCGAGGTGAATTACTTATAAAAACAGGAATGCATATAGGAGGAGGCAGTGATTATGCTCCAATTGGGTCAGTAGATAGTCCATTTGTAAGAGATATACTAACACAAGAGCCAATTATTCCTGGTAGTTCCTTAAAAGGGAAACTTCGAATTTTATTGGCTCGTTTTAGAAGTGAAACGTATTTTGTAAAGGACATAAATGATGATGATAAAGTGATAAAACGATTATTTGGCTCTACAAGTCCTCAAACTATCTCTCGTTTACAGTTTCAGGACTTATTTGTAACTGATAATAGTAAACGTGTATTTGAATCAATTGAAACTGATACTTATATGGGGGAAGTAAAATTCGAAAACAGTATCAAACGTAATACTTGTAAAGCTACTCCTAGACAAATAGAGCGAGTGCCAGCAGGAACAAAATTTGGATTCCACTTAGTATATACTGTTATTGATGAAGCGGAGATTGAAGAAGACTTGCAAACGTTACGTTTTGGATTAAATTTATTGGAACTAGACTATCTTGGAGGGCATGGTACTCGAGGTTATGGACGTGTGTCTATTGAACATATTACAGTAAAAACTTTCCCAGATGATTCTGAATTAAGTGAACGTTGTGAAGCTTATTTACAAGGTTAAGGTGATGTAATGAGATATTATATCTTTCCATTTACATTCACCAGTTCAGTGCATTTTGGGAATACGAGCGAAGGCGGTTCGCTAGACAAAGTGCAACTCACAATATCATCAGATACATTTGTGTCTGCTTGTGTGAATGAAATTGGCTATAATCGAGTAGAAGTAGAGTGGTTTCTGGAGTCCTTACGATTGGGGTATATAAAAATTTCAAGCCTTTTTCCATTTAAAAATCTAAGTCAAGAGTTAGAGTTATTTGTACCACGTCCAATTTATGTGGGACATAGAAAGTATGATACCATTACTAATATTTCAATATTACAAGAACAAGTAAAACAACAGAAAAAAATAAAGAAAATAGGTTATGTACGTGCATCTAATCTATATAATGAGTTTGGTCAGTACTCACTGTCTGGAGTAACTGATGAACCTATTTTTGGACAGTTCCTCACATCCCAAAGAGTAGCATTACGAGAAGATAGCAGTAAGCCTTATGTAGTAGGAACTTTTAAGTTCGTGCCTGATGCAGGGCTATATTGTATTCTTGGGGTCAAAAATGAAGCGGATATAGAAAGAGTTAGAACAATTTTTGAATCCTTAAGTTATACAGGAATTGGTGGAAAACGGAGTTCTGGTTATGGACAATTTATATTAGAGGATGAGTTCGAGTTAGACGAATTACCTGTATGTGGTGAAGATGATGCGGCATTATATCATTTGTTACATCAAGAAGGGTCTACATATATGTCTCTTAGTGCAATTACACCTAAGTTGGATGAAATTGAAACACTGAGTCAAGGTTCGTATAAATTGATGAGGAGAAGTGGATTTGTATATAGCGAATCTATAGAAGCCCCGTATAAACGAAATTCTTTTTATGCCTTGCAAGAAGGAAGTTGTATGCCTATACAACTAGAGGGACAAGTGATAGAACTATGTCATGATCAAGTCCCACATCCAATTTATAAATATATGAAAGGATTTTGGCTGGGGGTGAATATTGATGAGTAGTGAATCCATGCCGATTACAATCCCATTTACATTAGAAGTAATCACACCAGTTTCTATTGGAAGTGGACAAGTAGCAAAAGTGCTTGACTATATTTTGGATGCTTCCAATCAAGAGGTATATATTTTAAATCAGAAAAAATGGTTTCAATATCTATATTCGTTACATAAACTTACTGACTATGAAGCATATATTAAAAGTTATACATCAGGATATACAAAAGAAACTATCTATGAATGGATGGCACGGACTATCGGTATTCCTAATGATACCGTGTTATCTAGTGTTTCAAAACGCCAATTGCGTTGTGTTAAAAGTTCTATATTTAAGCGATCATTGAATAATGTAAACTTATGTATGACTGATCTTGATGGAATGCCGTATATTCCAGGTAGTTCCTTAAAGGGAGTTATTATTTCTGCTGCGATAGCTTATATAGTAGAAAATAATGAAGTATTTCGTCGCGAATGGCAGAAAAAACTTATAGATGCCTCAAATAATGATAGAGAACTTCGTAGATGTATAAGAGAGTATGGAAAAGCTTTGGATATGTTAATACTATCTTGCATAAAAGAATCTACAGGAAAATGGCATAACGATGGTGCAAAAAAGCTATTTCATAGTATTTCAGTATCAGATGTTATGTTATCATCAAAGGATAAAATGGCTACGTATATTTTACCTAGATATGATTCTGTAGCAGGACAATATAAAAGAAATACGTTATCTTTATATAGAGAGTGCATTACGCCAAATACAAAGTTAGAAGGTATGTTGAGTGTGAATATTCAGGAATTACGAAAAGTAGGAATACACTCCGTAACTGAATTAGTGAAAATTGTTGAAATGCATACGCAACGATTATTAAGTCGATGGAAGCAAGTTTTTAGAGGAGATATTGAACAATCATGTATACACGATTTAGAAAGTGTTACTTGTCTAATAGGAAATAGTATTGGATTTTTACACAAAACCTTACTCATACCTTTGTTTGATAATCATAGAGATGAAGTGAATGTGGTAAAATCAATTTTAGGTAATGGACATCGTAGGGATAGAATAATTTCTCCTAGAACGTTAAAGCTAACGAAGTATAAAGGAAAAGATTACATATTTGGAGGCGTGAAGTTACATCTTGAAAACGTTTGAAATTAAAGTCATAGAATTTGATATTCACTTAGATACTGGGCAAAAAATTGTTCAATCATTAGGAAGTGTGTTACATGGTGTGATTATGTCATGTATCTCTACAGAATATGCTACATTTCTTCATGCCACGCAGATACCACCATATCACCAATATGTGTACTATGATAAAGAGCGTAATACTAGTGTATGGAGAATTACTGCTTTATCAGAAGAGAGTATACAGAAGTTGATTACGCCATTATGGAATATATTTTCTACGATAAAGCTTATACAAAAAAATGGGAGTTTAATCATAGATGATAGACGAGTTGTATTAGAAACGGATTATGCCAATATAGCCCAATCATTTTTAGGTGACACTAAGCAATATAAGAAAATAGATATTACATTTGTAACACCAACTTCATTTAAGGTAAATCAAGCTTATGAAATCTTTCCCAATATTGAAAGAATCATGAGGAGTTTTCTAAAAAAATGGAATGCTTTCAGTACTTCAGATGTATATGATGACGAAGAGTTATTTCAAGCTCTGTGTGATAACATATATGTATCGGACTATCGTATGCGATTACAAAAGTTTTATTTGGAACAAACTAAAATTCCAGGCTTTCAAGGAAACTATATGTTGATTTGCAAACGAAATATGATTTTATCTAATTTAGCCGCGATGCTATGTTATTATGGCTCCTTATGTGGTTGTGGGATTAAGGTAGCTGTTGGTATGGGAGCGTTAGATATAGAGTTAGAAGAAGTGAAGCGTGTATTATGAAAATATTATATTCTGCAATAGGAACTACAGATCCTATTCGTGGTTGTTATGATGGAGCAATGCTACATATCATTCGTCATTATAAACCAGACATGGCAGTTTTATTTCTATCAAAAGAAATGGTGGATGAGGAAGAGCGTAATCAGCAATATACAAAGGCGATTTTGTATGTAAATCCACAGTGTGAGGTAAGATTAATCAAAACAGAACTTCAAGAAGTTCACAAAATTGATACATTGTATAGTTTAGTAGAGGAATTCTATAAATTGAAAGATGAGTTTTCAGAGGCTGAGTTTTTAATCAACTTAACATCTGGAACACCACAAATGTGTCAATTACTAACATACCTTGCGATTGAAAATTTAGATACAATTGGGGTTCAGGTTGATACACCTACTGAGCGTTCCAATAGAACAGAACATGCCTTACAAGGTAATGAAGATATTGATTATGTTATTGAATGTAACTTTGATAATGAAGAAGGTAGTCCATCTCGATGCCATGAGCCGTCCTTGCAAACTGTGAAACGGAGATTTTTAAAAGAACGATGTATTTCGTTAGTAAAAGCCTATGAATACAGACAAGCTCTTCAAGTGTTTAAAGAATATAAGACACTAGCTGAAGAACAGGATAAGGAATATCTCGATGTAATAGGTAAGCTATTACAACATAGTATGTATCGAAGTGCTTTCGAGTATGATACATCTTTGACCTATATACCTAAAGAATTGAAACAAAGTCTTACGCACTCTATTCCTTCTTCAAAAGTAGATGTTAGAAACTTAATCGAATATTTATATATTGCCCAAATTCGTATTGAAAAAGGAATGTATCAAGATTTCATAGTTAAACTGACGCCCTACTTATTTCAATTCATGAAATGTATTCTTAAAGATACCTATGGAGTTAATTTTAGAAACATTGAGGTTAGAGGCCGTAAAGGGATGGTAGATTGTTTTAAACTATCTAAAGAATATCCCGAACTGTATAAGTCTTGGGAAAGTTCTATGAATCAATTAAATTATGAAACTAAAGATTTTGAACTATCTTTTTTTCATATGCTTAATATGATACAATTCCATCCCTATACTCGTTCAGATTTAGTGAATAGTTTAAAACTATTCATACCGATATTAAAGAATATCAGAAATATAGTAGCCCATGAAATTGCTACTATTACTCAAGAGGATATACGTGGAGCTAGTAAAGGCAAAGACTGCCAAGAAATCTTAGCTAATATGCGTTCTATGATGGAACAATATATGAATATTCCAAAGCCACAGTTAAAGCTAGTGTATATCTTAATAAATGATAAAATCATACAGTATTTTGGACTGATGAAATAATTTCCTATACGTATTTTTTATAGTCCATAAAAGCTTTTATATATAATCGACGATATCTGGATTAAGGGTCGTATATGATATACTAGTTATGTAATATGAATTCTATCTTTCACAAGGAGGAACGATATGTCATCCATTGCTATTATTGGTGGTACCGGTGTGTACGATCCAAATATGTTTGAAACTATGACGGAATCTTCGCTTATGACACCCTATGGTGAGATTCACTATGTATGTGGTACGTATGAATGCAAGACGATATATTTCTTAGCTCGTCATGGTCGAGATCATTCGATTCCACCGCACAAGATTAATTATCGTGCTAATATTTGGGGACTTAAAAAATTAGGCGTGAAATACATTGTATCTACCACAGCAGTAGGTTCTTTGGATGAGAACTTTGGACCGGGTCATTTTGTGTTGACCGACCAATTCCTAGACTTCACTAAAAACCGTGTGAATACCTTCTATGAAGGAGGCGATCGTCCGGTGGCGCATGTGGATGTGACAGAACCATATAGCCCTGAGTTGCGAGGTATTGTAGAAAGCGCAGCTAAATCCTTAGGCTTAACGGTTCACAATGGTGGAACTTACGTATGTACAGAGGGTCCTCGCTTTGAATCTCCTGCTGAAATTCGCATGTATGCTATGTTAGGTGGCCAAACGGTGGGTATGACGAACGTACCAGAGGTGACCTTAGCCAATGAAGCGGAAATGGCATATATGACAATTTCCATGGTCACAAACTACGCAGCAGGCATTTCTGAATCTGCTTTGACCCATGGTGAAGTGGTAGATATGATGAAAGAAATGGCTGAGCAATTACAATCGCTTGTAAAAGAAGTTATCAAAGGCATCGATGTGAATGCAGACTATCCAGCTCATCATCGTATGTCTGAATATGGTGGCTTTCAATTATAATCTATGGTGAAGAATCTAAAAGGAGAACGCCAATGCAATCTTTAATTCGAGATATTTCCTTAGCCGCTGAAGGTCGTAAAAAAATCGACTGGGTAGCTAATTTCATGCCTACTTTGTGGCGCCGATGTGATTGTCACAGGTTCCAACCCATTGTCTACCCAAGATGATGTGGCAGCAGGACTGGTAGATATGGGTTTAACTGTATATGCTTGGTACAATTGTACAGATGAAGAATATACGATGTTCTTGAACAAAGCACTGGATCATAAACCTCATATCATCATCGATGACGGTGGAGATTTAGTAAGCTTGTTACATACAACACGAACTGATGCAAAAGAACGTTTGTTGGGCGGTAGTGAAGAAACCACAACAGGTGTACACCGTTTGAAAGCCTTGGCTGAAGCGGAACAGTTGACATTCCCAATGATCGCTGTTAACGACTCTAACTGTAAATACTTATTCGACAATCGCTATGGTACTGGCCAATCTGTTTGGGATGGTATTATGCGCACTACGAACTTAACAGTAACAGGTAAAAATGTGGTGGTTGCTGGTTACGGCTGGTGCGGTAAAGGCGTGGCACTTCGTGCCAAAGGCCTAGGTGCTCACGTGTATGTAACAGAAGTAGATCCAATTAAAGCAATCGAGGCTGTATTTGATGGTTTCAAAGTATTACCAATGGTGGAAGCTGCTAAAATTGGCGATATTTTCTGTACGGTCACAGGCTGTAAGGATGTTATCACAGAAGAACACTATGCCGTGATGAAAGACCGCGCTGTACTTTGTAATGCAGGCCATTTCGATTGCGAAGTAAATGTAAAAGATTTAGAAGCCATGGCTATATCTCATGAACGAGTACGTCAAAATATCGAAGCTTACCATATGCAAGATGGTCGTCAATTGTATGTACTAGCAGAAGGTCGCCTTGTGAACTTAGCAGCGGGGGATGGACATCCAGCAGAAATTATGGACTTGTCTTTTGCTATGCAGGCATTAGCGGCGGAGTACATCTTACATCATGGGGCAGACATGGCAGATGATGTGCATGTATTACCATATGAAGTAGACGCAGAAATTGCGAAATTGAAATTACAATCCATGGGCTATGACTTAGATACGTTAACACAGGAACAATACGATTATTTGTATACTGTGAATTAATAGTGGTGAAAATTTAATGATACTAAGTAAATAAAAGTTCAACTGTGTTAAACTGGCGATGAGGGTGCTAACTTTCGTCGCCAGTTTTAATATGCCTAAGTAGTAGATTGGATCATATTTCTAAAAGAATATAATTGCTATCAGAACCTATCTATTCCTATATTTGCTATTCAAAAAAGATATTTGTCTACTGCATAAATACAAAAATAAGAAAAAGATGCGCTGTGGGTTTACTAAATAAACTCATAACTAAATTCTTATATTTATATTTGACAAACTACTCATGTTACATTCATAATAGGAAAGCATAGATTTTCTATAGAATAATCACTTATTCTTTATAGTGGTAAAGTAAAAAAGATAACAGTGACTTTCACAGTAAGAAAATCCAAATGAGGAGTTTTTAAGAAGGAAGGGTGTAACATGAAAAAATCCATGTTCAAACGTGCACTAGCATTGGGTGCTACAGCTATTTTAGCCGCAGCGATCGCTGGTTGCGGTGGCAATAGTTCATCAACAAACAATGCAAATGAAGCAAAAGTAGCTTTACTGACAACTACGTCTGGCGCGGCAGCTGCCTATGGTGAATCTATTAAGAATGGTGCAGAGTTAGCGGTAGCACAAATTAACGCAGATGCTAACAATGTAAAAATTAATTTGTTAGTGGAAGATACAAAAGGTGAC
>QWCZ01000646.1_pt1 | contig 16608 bp, 22 predicted proteins | sample 1972651 | NCBI WGS metagenome assembly QWCZ01 (sample SAMN09866695, study PRJNA288562) | Human oral metagenome isolate pre1_saliva, whole genome shotgun sequencing... | isolation source: mouth | host: Homo sapiens | place: USA: California
TCTTACATAAAAAAAGCAACTACAATAGTTTTAGGAATCCTGTTAATTATCTGGTTCTTCCAATATTTCCCAAATAAAGGAGATGCTGAAAGTTCATATATAGGTCAAGCAGCAAAAGTTGTTCAGCCTGTATTCAAGCCAACTGGTTTTGGTGATAGATGGGAACCTGTAGCTTCTATTGTGCCAAGTATCATTGCAAAAGAAACAGTAGTTGGATTTTTAGGACAAATTTTATTATCTCAAGGAGATGATGAGAAAAAAGAATATAATTTTGTATCAGATTTAAAAGATCAAGTAGTTGGATTGGGAGGAGCAGCAGTAGAGTCAGTAAAATCATTAGGACATATTGCAACCTTCAAAATTACGACATTGGAAATGAAAAGTCAGGAGGAGCTTGACCAAGATGCAGGTGGAAACATCATTCCAGCAATTAGAAGCTTGTGGAATGACAAATATGGTCAACTAAGAGCATACTCATTTATGCTGTATGTCCTTTTGGTAGTGCCATGTGCCGTAGCAATGGGAGCTTTAAAACAAGAATTTGGATGGAAATTATTAGCATTTCAAGTGTCAATGCTGTTAATTCTGCCTTACGTAGTATCAACCTTATTCTTCAATATCGCAAGGCTATTTATATAGATATGAAATAAAATTTTGAAAGGAAGTGCAGAAAATGATAATAAAAACAGTTATCATCGCTATAATTGCAGCTGCAATCGTATTTGCAGTATTTAGAAAAATATACAAGGACTACAAAAAAAATAAAAATCTTTGTGGAACAGACTGCTGTCATTGTTCAACTGGTTCAACTTGCAGTCCACATAAAGAAAATCATGCTAAGTAGTAAAAAAATTCAAAAAATTTTATAATTTTTTTCAAGCTCCAGTAATATTTAGTCGTATGACTCTAGTATTTATGGGGCTTAATTGATTTTCATTATTTTTATTCTACAAACAAAAAACAAAGAAAATAAAAAATTTATTATAAGAATATTCCTGTATAATAATACTTGACCAATAGAAAAAGTGAAAACTTTTTTCTTCAAAACTCCTTTTTAAATATGCTATCACAAGGGTAGCATATTTTTTTATAGCTATTCTTCCTACTAAGCCAAATAATACAGTATTTTGAGATAATTTTTTTTGAACTGCTAAACATTACCATATTTTGTTATATTTTTTTAAAAGTTTGGGAAAATAACCATTTACCTTATGTGTTGGTTACCTGTTGGTTACCTTTTTTGATATATTCAAAGTATGATTTTTAGACTTTTAAATAATATTTTTATACTACATCCTTAAAAAAATCTATTCTGTTAATTGATTTTTTTAATTCCTGTTCATCTTCTTTTTTAATATAATAATCTATTGTTGTGTTTATACTTTCGTGTCCTAATATATCTGTTATTTGAACTTCATTTAATTGATATTTTCTCATAAAAGTTGCCAATGTTTTTCTGCAATCGTGAGTTTCGTGTTTTTCTATCCCTAATGTTTCAAGTGTTTTATAAAATTTTTCACGAAAGTAATTTTCTCGAATTGGCTTATTTTCATTATTTTTTTTCTTAAATACCCAATTCTTATTGTAAAATAAATAATCTGTAGGACTATTTTTATAAAGATTTTGTATGATTGGATAAATATCATCACGAATCGGTATTTTTCTATTCATTCCTTTTTCTGTCTTATTTCCACCAAATATGATTCCATTTATCAAGTCAACATTCTCTTTTTTTAAATTAACAGCTTCCCCAATTCGCATTCCTGTATAAATCATAATTAAAATGTATTCTACCCAATCAATTTTAATATTATCCCACAATTTTTTAATATCATAGCCAGTAAATATATTTATTTCTTTATGTTTGCTTTCTTTTGGTAGTTTTATATGTTCCGCTCTATTTATAGTTAGTATTTCCATTTCTATAGCATATTTATAAAGTACACTTAAAAACCCTTTAGTAATACTTTTTGTTCCTTTGCTACAATTTAAATCATTTATAAGGCTTTGTAATTGTGGAGTCTTTATATCCCTAAATATCAAGTTATATAATGGTTTACATCTCTTATAACTGTTTATATAAGATTTAAAAGTTGCCTTAGCAACATTTTTTTCTTGAGCTTCTTTAAATAAATTGAATATTTCCTCAAATGTCATTGTATGTGTTTCTAAATTGTAAGGATTAAATAAATATTCATCTAATTTTTGCTGTGCTTCCTTTTTCGTTTTATACAGTCCTAATGATACTCGTTTTTTTGTTACTGAGTCTGTAACTCGTGCCCAGTAAGGTTTATTCTTTTTAGTTTTTGTTATACTACCTCTACCATTTCCTTTCTTAGTTCTATTTTTTGCCATTTCTTCCCCATTCTAAAATCTAGCTATAGGGCAGTATCATTCTACCCTATAATTTTAATATTATTTTTCTTTCATTGCAATATATTTATTTAAAAAAATATCTGTATTAATTCAGAATTTTTTAATTTCAATATCTTTTTCAACAAAAATATTTCTTCCTGTGTAAAAAAATACTTTCCATTTATTTTCTTATTAAATCCACTCTCTGAAATTCTCATTTTTTCAGATAACTTTTTATAACTCAATTTTTTCTCTCTAATCTTCTCTTTCAAAATATTATACATTTCTTTTTTTAATTCTAAATTCAATTAAATCACTCTCCATTTTATTTTCAAAAATTTCTTTATTAAATTTGAAGAGTGTGATAGAATAAAAGTGGTTGCGAGGGGCTTTTATAAAGTCCTTCCTTTTATTTTTATCAACACTCATTCTATTTTTCAACTCCTAACTAATTTACTTAGTAATTTAAAGTTTTTTTTATATTCTTGTCTTGATTCTTAATCATTCGTTGCCTAATTCTTTTATTACTTAATTTATCTGTGTAAATTATTCTTAATAACTTCACATATAGGTTTCACAAATTCTTATTTTTTTGAATTTTTCAACTCTTCTAGTCTATATTTCCACAAAGGACAATCTTTATATTGGCAATCTATAACTTTTTGCTCATCATCATCCCAGCACTCAAGACAATGCTTTTCAATGGACTTCTTCATATCATCTTTTTCATCCATTTTTTTCTCCTTTCCTTGCTTACGTTTAAGTATAGCTATTTAATTTCAGTTCTTTTAATATATTTTTACTCCAAACAAAAAATCTTTTATTCTGAATTACTTCTAAATGAACCTTAACGACATTACTATCTAAATTAAGCAAATTATATAACTGTTTTTTATTATGTCTTGTCAAATAAGAGACCTCCTTTTCTATTTTTTCCTTTGTTCCTAAACTTTTTAAATACACATTTGCATTGAATCCTTTTAAATTTCTCCATTCTTGTGTAATCATATTCTTAAATTCACTCATCTTGAAATGTTTGTATATGCCTCTTATTGTAAATAAAATAATATGAATATGTGGAAGTGAATCATAGTAAGTATAATTAATTTCAATTACTTTAAAATATCCTCTCACAACTTTCTCAATAAAGGGCCTGCTTAATAATATTTTTAACTTTTCATTGTTATCCTTTATTTCCTTATTTATCTTATCAGTTTTAATTTCAACATTATTACCATTTAAGACTAGTATAAACAAGTTATATTTCTTTTCTAGCTTTAAGGCCCTGTCTTTATGCTTATAGTACATCATTCTTTTATTTTTCATATCACATATAGGACAAAATGATTTTTTACATCTAAAAATTTTATGAGGCCATTCTGGATGTTCATACCAATATAAGTACTCATTATAACAATTTTTCACATTCAATAATTTCTTTTTAGAAATAATATCTTTAAAATCTTCTCTTTCATATATTTCAATGCTTTTCTTATAATACCCAATATACTCTTCTTCCCTATTCAATCATTATCACTTCCCTTTTTTAATTTTTCTACCCCTACCTTTTACAAAAAAGATTATAATTTTGAGTTAAAAATATTTTAATTTTTCTTTTCCTCTATACTACTATTTAATAATAGAGAGAAAATAAAATTTCTTGACTATTAGTTCAAAACAATATATAATATTCCTACGTGGGTGGATACATTTAGGTTTAAAAAAATATAGATTCTATTTATATCTATCCACCTATGGATATATTATCACAATTTTATAAAATTGTCAATACTGTTTTAAAAATTAGGAGGAAGAATATGGCAAAAACAAAATTTAAGGAAAATTTTAAGGAAATATTGAAAGAGTTGAGAAAAAAAAAGAATCTTACTCAAAGAGGATTAGCTGAAAAAACTGGAATTTCATTAGCAATGATAACTAAATATGAACAAGGGTTAAATACTCCAAGTATAGAAAATCTAAGAGTTTTAGCTGATTTTTTTAAAGTACCTATACGTAACTTTTTAGAAGATAGAAATAGTGATAGGTTTTTTAAGGATTTTTTCTCAGAAGAAGAACCTAATATAGATATTGAAAATTATGATTTTTCCACTAATGATGAAAAATTTTTATCTATATCAAAAGGAAAGCAATTTATTTATCACATTTTAAAATTTTTAGAAGCAGTTGGATTTGAAATTTACATTGATGAAGAAAAGAATGTTTTTAATATAAGAAGTTCTGACCCTGAATATCTTGTGAATATTTACTGGACAATCAATAATCTTCAGTTTCAAATACAATTTTTAAGAAATATTCTTATTGACTATTCTTATATGTTTTTTAAAGATATGGATAACCATATAAAAAAAATTGATAATGATACACAAGTACGTTTACTTGAAAATGATAATACAGAAAATAATAATACAAAAAATTATGAGGATAAAAAATAGGTTAAAAAAAGAATATAGAAAAAATAGAGAATTACTTATTATTGAAAAAATAAGAAAAGATATTCAATAAATAGAAGAAAGACAATATTCAAAAAGAGTGTAGTCTGTATTTTTACACTCTTTACTTTTAACTTCTAAATTTATTTTATTGATTTACTTTTTCTTATTTTTCTTATATTTTTTAACTAATTTTTTTTAAAATAAGTTGCAAATTCTTGTATCTCATTTCTTACTTAATATTCAAAATAAATTACTTATTTTTAATTTCCGACAACTAAAAATTTATTTTATAAAATTATTTTTTACTTGATTATCCTTAGCCAAAGGGGTAAGTATGAGTGAGATTTCTTTTTGTCCTTAATTCGATCGGAAATGGGGGTAGAAAGCGATTTAAAAAGTTTTTGGATAAAATGTACCAATAATTATTTTAATGCTCTAAAATGCTAAAATTTGTTCTATTTTATTTTAAAATTTGTTGCATTTTATTATATAATCTATCATATCTAAAATATTTTAAAAGCAACAGATATTTAATAAAAAATTTAAATTTATTTTTTTAATTTCTCAAAATATCCATTAAGTCTGAAAAGTAAAATAATTTATTTCTCATTTTATTATCCTGATAAATTACACCACTATTCAATAATTTTTTTACATTTGTACTTGTAGCTGTATAGCTTGAATTAGTAGCATTTGATAAAAATTTTATTGTGAATACTGGATTTTTAAAGATTGAATCCAAATATTTCTCTTTTATGTTATTCTTTATACAATAATCTTTCAATTTAAAATATAATTCCTCAACTTTTCGCAGTTTTTCTATATTTTTATCAGCTTGAGAAATAACAGCATCTAGGAAAAATAAAATCCATTCTTTCCATCGAGGACTATCTGTTCTTAAATTATTCAATAATTGATAATATTTAAATTTATTTTTTTCTAATTCCCCACTTACAAAGAATGTCGGCGTATTCACTATTTTTTTATCCAATAAATATAACATTATCAAAATTCTTCCAACTCTACCATTACCATCCAAAAATGGATGTATAGTTTCAAATTGTGCGTGTATTATCGCAATTTTTATTATTGGGTCTATTTCTTCCTCTATCTCATCATTAATGTATTTTTCCAAATTCCTAATATATTCTTCAATATTTTGTGGCTCTGGTGGAATATATGTAGCGTCTTCAATTCTTTTTGATGTTCCTATCCAATTTTGTACTTTTCTATATTCACCAGGCCCTCTATTCTTCCCCCTACCATCTTTCAATATTATCTCGTGCAATTTTAAAATCAATCTTGTGGAAATCGGAATATTTTTTAACATTTCACTCCCTGTATTTAATGCTTCCAAGTAATTTCTTACTTCCAATATATCCACATTTTTTTTATTAGTTATTTCAGCTTCTACTACTTCATCAAATGTTGCTTGTGTCCCCTCTATTCGTGTTGACTGCAAAGATTCATTCAACGACAACATCCACATTATATTTTCTGATGTTAAATTTCTCTCTAACAATACCGAAAACTCAACCAGTTTATTTCGTGCTACAATAGCCTTTTTATAAAGCTCTATCAAAATATCATTACTCAAATTTAACGGTAATTTGATAGGTTCAAACGCTTTTTTCATATTTCCTTCCTCTCATACATTATTTTATATTTTTAATTATACATCATTTTATAACTTTTTTCAATATAAAAACGTTATAAATCTAAATTTTATCAACTTTATTTTCTTTTTATAACCAAATAAGTTATAACTTTTTTTATTAATGCTTTTTTAATAAAAATTTTTCAATCTTCATTCATACAACCGTATAACAGTTTTGTAGCGTTTGTTAAAAAATTTTTTGGATAAATAACCTTGCCTTGAAATGAAAAAGTCTATCAAAACGATACTACTTGATTTTTTTTAACTTATAGAAAATAATTTTAAGAAAAAATCACAGCTAAATTAATAACTGTGATCCAATCAGTTTATCCAAATAAATCGCTATGAGTTCCTGTATCTGTCAAATATAACAAAAGTTCATCATTTTCTATTTCGTATATTAATAACCAGTCTGGAGTGATATGGCACTCTCTACTGTTAGTAAATTTCCCTTGCAATTTATGGTCTTTGTTCTTTTCAGGTAATTTTGATAGCATATCCACAACTTCACCTAATAAATCTATACACGTTTCAAACTCTTACTAAATTGCTTTGTTGTCCGTATCAAGTATATCACTTTATCGTTATTCATCATTTTCCAATATGTCCTTTATCATTTCTTTTGAAGAAGAATATCTTTTGCACATATTGGGATTTTTCTTCATTTTCTCTACTTCCCTTAATGCTTCTAATAATTCTTGACTTGGACGTGGATTTCCAATCTCAAAAGGTATTCTCTGCTCCTTTACTAATTGCTTTAAAAATACATTTACTGCTGTACTCAAATTCATTCCCATATCTTTTAACAATTCTTGAGCTTCTTTTTTAGTGTTATCATCTATATTTATAGTTGTTGCACTCATTTTTATCACTCCTTAAAATTTATAATATATGTATATTATATGTCCAAAATATTTAAAAATCAATTATTATTTAATAAAAAATAATAAGTCAAGATTTTTAATTTCATAATTTTTACAACAATTTATACAGGTTAAATTAATAATTGCTATTTTTCTCAAAAAAATTATTTGTATTTCAAAGCCTACACAAATAGAATCAAGAAAATAGTGCCATATTTATAGGGATGGCTTTTCAAAATTCTGGGCCTTTATCTTATAGGCTATGTCAAAGATACAATCTCGGATAACTCCGTATAAGCCCCGTAGAGAACGTTTAAACTCATTTTTGATTTTCCCCCCTTGAATAACAAAAATAAACTCTTAAATCAGCTCTTAAAAAAACTCACTATCTAACATAGTGAAAAAAAATAATACAATCTAAATTTAATATTGTTTCTAGTTGGATTTTCTATTTTTAAAATTTACAGATAATGTTGAATTTTTTTATAAAATTAGAGATTTTTATTCTTACAATTTCTTGTTAGACTGTTTTTAAAATTTAGTTCTTATTTTACCAGATTTTATTTTATTAGTATTATTCTCCCATAACATTTTCAATGTTTCTAGTTAATTTATCTTCTTCTTCTTTAGAATTACTATTATTATCTATTTGATTTATTGTGTCATCAATTGTTCTTTCTATTTCTCGTGTATTTACTTTTTGCCGTTTAGAATTTCTTTTTTTAGTATTTCCTAATGAATTTTTATTAGAAACAGTTTTTCTGCTTTTTTTCTCTTGTATTTGTTGAATTTGTTTGTGATTTTCTGTAATATTTTGAGGCTCTATTGTTTCAGAAGATGGTGCATTTGATATTTTTAATTGTTGTTTTGATTGTTCCTTCTGTTCTGTTTCTAATTTTGCAATTTTATTTTGCATATTTAAAATATAAAATATTCCATTAATAACAATAACCATTGATAGACTAATAATTATTGTTATTAAAATTTTTATTATATTATTATTGTTATTCATTTAACTCTCCTAAGTTTTATTTATCTTAATATCCTGCTAATACTAATCTGTTATAAATCTCTAGTGCTTCTTCATTTCCTAAATCTGCCGCCATTTTATAATATTTTTTAGCACTATTAAAATCCTTTGCAGCTAAAGAGAATGTTCCTAAAGCAATCATTGAAGCCACATCCTTATTTTTTGCTCCTTCCAAAAACACTTTTGTAGCTTCTCGATATTTTCCCTGATTAATATAAGCTATTCCTAAATTAAAGTATGAACTGTTATTTTGTCTATTAGATTTATAATATCTATCTATTTCACTATTGTAAAATTGTTTTGCCTTGTACTGTGAGTTTGCATTATTCCAGTAAGTCCCCTTATAATGACAACCAGCCTCATTTTCCATATCTTCATTTGGTACTGCTAAAATTACAACTTGTCTAATTTGTGCTATTTGTTGTAAATATTCTTTATAAGCATCATCAACTTCGATATATGTTGCTTGTGTAAATGGTTTATTTGTTCCTGGCACTATTTCTTTATCAACTTTTATAATTTCTTTTACAGCATTACAATATTCAGATTTTAACCTTTTATATGAAGCTTGAATATTTACTCCAATCATACTTTTTTCATACCCAAGACTTCTTCTAAAGAATGTAGACTTTTTATTATTACTTTTTAAATATCTATATCCTGCTATAACTTCATATCGTGGAGTTAAACCATAAGATCTTCTAGTTTTAGACTGTAAATCTGAAAATCCTAAATTAAAAATTATAAAAGCTGTTAAAAATAATATTTTTTTCATAAATTCTCCTTCTATTCTTTAATATCCATTTTATAATATTTTATTTCTTGATTGGTTAAACTTTTAGTTTGTATTAGAAATGGTAACTCGATAATTCTTAATAAAATAATTGTCTTTATAATTTTTTCTTCTTAAAGTTTCTATTTTTTCACTAATCTAAGTCTATTCATAAGAGGATAATAAAGTATAAAGTTTTACATAATTCCAATAATTACTATGAGTATTTCTAATTTTTCTTTCTTCAATTTTTCTAATCCAAAAAATTAGCTTTCATTGATTTTAAATTCATCATCATACCATAAAAAGTTGGGCTTCCCCATTCCAACATCACACTTTCTTCAGGAATTTTACACTTATAAATATAATAAGCATTTATTACTTCATTAACATCTAAATTTCTTATTTCTGAAGATGTATACTCATTTTGAATTTTTTTACCAAGTTTTTCAATAGAATTTACAGAAGTATACAAAAGACTTTCATCATATTCCCCTACACCATCATACATTAAAAGTTCAGTTAAAAAAGAAATTCCAAATGCAGGACATCCTAGTTCATCACCAAAATAATATCGCATTTCATCTTGACTCATTCTTACATATCCTTTATCGTCTCTTTGCCAAGAAAAAGATAAATTTCCCAACAATAATATTATTAAAAATATTTTTTTCATAAATTCCTCCTAAAATTTTTGACTTTCCTCTTGCTTTTTTAACTGTTCTTCCTGTTCTATTTCTAATTTTGTTAATTTACTTTGCATACTAAAGATATAAAATATTCCACCAAGTAAAATAAATACAGATAACCCAATAATTATTCCTATTAGAATTTTGATTGTATTTTGATTATTTTTTTTTGTATTTATATTTTCTTTTTTTTATTCTTTTAACATTCCAATTTTTCTCATCAATTCAAAAAATACTTGTGGTATAAGTATTGGATAATTTGAGTTCTCTTGAAAATGAAAATCAGAAATTGAAATTTTTCTACAATTATTTTTATAATAATTAACAATATTTGTATGTTCTTCATATTCAGGATATTTTTTCCATTCTCCTTCGTTCATCACTTCTTTCGCTACTTCATATTGTAATTCACTAAATTCATTACCTGACTTTTCCATATATTTTATTTTTTCCTTTGAATTAAAATCTTCATCATTAGCAACAGCTAATGCGAGTACTTGAAAACTAGCACTTCCTAATATATATGCTCCTGACGCTTTACAAGCTTTGTTATCTCCAAAAACTCTTTCATCAAAAATCATTCCATATGCTTCTTGAATTTCTGAAAATCCTACATTTGAAATAGTTAATACACTCAATATTAAAAATATTATTTTTTTCATTTTAATTCATCTCCTTTAACTTTTGTAATCAGTAAGAAACTTTCTTTATATTTATTAATTTTCAACATAAAATAAATTTTTTCATCCTAAATCCTCCTTAAAATTTTTAAAATTATCTTTAATTTCTCTCTTCAAACGTTTGACAATCAGAAGCCTCTCTTCCCTTCAACCTTTTCAAATTATTATAACTTTTCTCAAGTTTATTAGATTCGCTTCCTCTATATTCTTTTATTGAAACATTTCCATTCGGATGATATTTAAATCTATACTGATCTCTAAATGCCGATCCTTCATATACCGTTATACCATCTAACAAAAGATCCCCATCCCCTTCTTCTTTAACTCCCACTACATAATTTTCTCCAAAATCAATATTTGTAGTAAAGCCTTTTTTATACACATAAATGCAGTTATCCCATTTTCCAAAATATTTTTCAGGAATAGAGCTATCTTTTTCAGAATAAGCATAATTCCCAATAAATATATCATCATCTCTATAACAATCATCTGTATTAACTGAAATTTTCCCATTTTCTTCAAACTTTACTATCAATTTACAACGATAATCCTGTGTACTTTCATTTAATTCATGCTCTGATATTGAAAATTCAACTGTTTCTCCAACTTGTATATTTTTTTTATCAACGTTAAAAATCTGTGAATGCCCATACCCAATAACTCCCAAAAGCGTATACCCTTCTTTCTGCACTTCTTTATCTAAAAATTCATCATAATCACTATATGAATAATGTCCAATATAAATTTTCTTATCATTTGCACCATTATAAGTCCCTTCTTTTATTTCATTCGCTATTCCAATTACTGATATTAATAAAATTAATAAAAATATTATTTTTTTCATTTTTTTCTCTCCTATCTATTTTATTAAATTTCCATTTAATACATATTTTAAAAATTGGAAACATAATTGTAAAAATATCTAAGTGTTTTACTATTTTCAGATCCAATTGCATTATATCTAACGCAATTTGCTGTGTACCAATTCATTACATTATCTTCATCCGAAAGATTAGAATTATTAACAAAACTTGAATCTGATTTTTTTATAAATCTCAAAAGAGCAGCTGATAAATCAGGTCTGTTACCACTATAAATTGCAGGGAAATTAACGTGATTTCTTCCTATGTTATGACATACTTCATTTGAACCAAAAAAAGTATTGAAATTAGCTCTTATATAAGCACCTTCTTCTTTAGTTATGTTTATTCCATTGGATGCAGTTATTTGAGATTGTTGTGAACGTGTTCCTTTTTCCCCTTTTTTATTAATATTAGACTGTTGTTGCGTTTGTGCTGATTGCATAGTTTGAGCAGAAGCCATATTTTGAGTTTCGATTTGTCTTTTTAACTGTTCTTCCTGTTCCGTTTCTAATTTTTCTATTTTACCCTGCATATTTAAGATATAAAATATTCCGCTAAAAAGTATAATTGCAGATAATCCAATTATTATTCCAACTAAAATTTTAATTGTTCTATCGCCATTTCCTTCCATTACTTACATTTCCTCCTTTACTTTAAAAATATATAAAAATAAATCTTTTTCCAAATAGCAAATTAATTGTTAAAAAAAATATCCAAAAACTCAACATCACTCAATCCATACTCTTTCCTAATAAACTTCATTTCCTCAATAGTAAAATTACTACTTCCATTGATTTTTCTTGAAAATGCTGAAGGAGTTATTTTTAGCTTGTGTGCCAATGTTTTGTTGTTGTCTTCGTGTAAACTCATTTTTGATTTTAAAAGATTTTTCTTCATTTTAAATCCCCTATTCTTTGCTAATTGGTAAAATAATTATACCATAAATTAAAAGTTTGTCAAGACAACTTCAATTAAATTGATAAAGTATCAATTTTGTGGTAAAGTTTGTTGATTTTAAAGGAAATCAACTTGTATAATATCTGATATTTTATTTAGTAATTTCAAAATTTCAGAAAATTGTATATTATCAACATATTTATTTTCATTTTAATAAATATTCCATTGTTTATTCAAATATTCATCATTTTTAATATCTTCTAAAATTTCCTTGCTTTCTAAAATTTCCTCCATTGAATTTCTATTTTTTGCCGTTTCCCAAATTGCTTGTTTCAAGTTATTTACATTTATTTTATCATTTTTCAATTTAAAAATCATATAAATATCATAATCCATCGTTGTTCTATTTTGTATACCAATAATTGATGAAATTAAAAATCCACCTTTTATTATAAATTTCGCTCTGTATTTTGATTTTTCTAATCGAGTCAAAAATCTTTCAAAAAAATACATTTGCAACACTTCCTGTGCTTTCAAATTACTTTTTTCTGAAAAACTTTTTATTTTCCCTTTTAACTTTTCTGATGTCATATCAAAACCTCCAAATATTCTCTTACTTTTTTATCAATTTTCAATTCTTTACTATATTTTATCAATTTTCTTACTTTTATATCCTTATTTTTAAAAAATAATTTTAATGCCTTTGAAAATACATCCACATCAATTTTTTCTTTATTTTTTATAATATCACATATCGTTCTCTCTTTATCATAAATATAAATTTTAGCCCCCATTTTACTCAAAGTTTCAATTTTCCCACTTTCAAATATTTCCTTTTTCACATAATGAATTTTTAAATTTTCAGATTTTTTTGTAATATGCAAAACATTATAACCTTGTGGAACTGTTATTGAAATTGTATTTGGCACTCTATCTGTCAAATTATGAAAGTATAAAGCAGTTGTGTTTGAAAAAATCACATTGTTATTTTTTTGTATTTTTACAAATTCATCTGTAATTGTATCATTTTTCTGATAAACTCCTTGCTTTACTCTTTCTAAAATTCCTTTTTTACATAAATTAGAAAGAATCTGTCTTTTTATACCGATTTTTTCTGCTTCTTTAACTGTTATTACAGTATTATTTTCAAAAAAATTATTTAATTTATCATTTGTAATTTTTAACATAATTATCACTACCTTTACTATTACACTTTAATTTTAATATTTTAAAGAGTAATTATCAAGATTTTGTTCAAATTTTATATCTTTTATTTATTTGGTAATTAGTAAAATAATTGTACCATAAAAATAAAATTTATCATTATTATTTCAATTAAATTGATAAAATATCAATTTTATGGTAAAATTTATTGATTTTAAAGGAGAATTACTATGGAAAATGTAGGAAAAAGATTAAAGAGTTTGAGAGAAAAGTATAAATTTTCTTTGGAAGAAGTGGCTAGAAAAATAAAATCATCTGCTGGTGCTATTTCACGATATGAAAATAACGAGAGGAAAATAAATAGTGAGAGTTTGATTAGACTATCAAATTTATACAATGTTTCGCCTGAATACATATTATACGGTATAAATAAAGATTCCAATAATTTAGAATCATCTATTATATCGTTTTTTAATAATGAAAATATAGATTTTAAAGAAAAAGAAGAGTTGTTCAATAAGATTCAAAATGCCTTTTTCAAAGAAAAATTTAAATAAAATTTATTACATTTAAAACTATAAAATAAAATTAAGAAAATAGTGATGTATTTTATAAAAATAGATTTTAAATTTGGGCCTTCTTTTTTGAGTGAGGCCCTTTTGTTATTCGCTCGTATATCCGTGTAACAGCCTTGTAGCGTTCGTTAAAAAAAATACCTTGCCTTGAAATGAAAAAGTCTACCAAAACGATACTGTTTGATTTTTTTAATTATAAAAAAATAGAGCTATCTATTGCTCTAAATTTGAGTTTTTATGGTAACATCTTAATATATATTGTTTTTTGTATGGGTTTATCATTCAAAATACCACCGTATAAATAATTAGCTGTTATGTCTGCTAATCTTATCATAGGTATTTTTTCAGATTTACAATGTTTCACTTCTAAATTTTTTAAATTTTTAAAGATAGGTTCAAAGTATATTTCATAGTTTGAATTAAAAGTGCCTCTCTTAAATTCTTGTAATAATCCCTCTTTAAAATCATATTTCCCATTAGTTGCTGTCGTATGTTCATCTACAAACACATAAATATTTTCAACTTCATCTTTTTTTATTTTTCTTTCAGCTATCAATTTTTTAAAACAATCTTTAATTCCAATTTTATAAGCATAATCTAGGTATCTCTGTTTATCTTTTTTATCTGCAAAAATTTTTTTATGTATTTCTTTTTGATTTATTATAATACCAAATTTTATAATATTGCTAGTCGCATTCATAATTTTATATTTTTGTTTTCCATTTAATATATTAGCTTTTATTTCCACATTTTTAAAATTTTCATTGTCATTTTTTAAAGTTCGTTCAATATTTTTATATTTTCGATTCATCACATCTCTATCATTTTTATTTAAAAAAATAACACCACCATAAACATAATATTCATTATGATTTATGTCAAAAACTCCAGATTCATCTGAATAAACATATATATCCATAAAAAAATCCTTTCAAAAAAAATACCACCAAAATGGTGGCTCTGTGGCTGGCGTTCTTAGATAACGCTTAAACTTTCATTCAGTAACATCACAGATATACAGCGTAAGTAACCTCACCTGCAATATAATTATATAATAAAAATATACAGAAGTCAACTTTTATTTCAATTTTTTATAACAATTTGTAAATAAACTATAATTAACAGTTGCTATTTTTTTCAAAAAAAATTATTTGTATTTCATAGCCACATTAAATAGAATCAAGAAAATGGTGCTATGCTTATAGGGATGGCTTATCTAATACAGATCTTTTTTTACCCATTCATATAACCTTGTATTAGCCTTGTGGTAAGCGTTTAGAAAATTTTTGGATAAATAACCTTGCCTAGACTAAAATAATGATCCTAAATTGATATAAGTTTGAATTTTTAATTTTGAAATTAATAAAAAAAGATTATCTATATTTTAAGATAATCAATTTTTATACTATAGCTAGATTTTTTACTTTAGTTTGTAAAATGATAATAAATGTCTATAAAATAAAGGCTATTTTAATTATTTTTCGATATTGGTTACTCGTTGGTTACTTATGTCTATTTTATCCCTATTTTTACTGACTTTTTAGCTAAAAAAGAGTTTTTTCTTCAAAACTCCTTTTTAAATACGTCATCACAAGGGTGGCGTATTTTTTTTACATATCTATCATGAAACCAAATAATACAGTATTTTGAGATAATTTTTCTTATGAGAGTTAATAAGTACTAATTTTTATTATTCTAAATTTTGTAAAAATAATCATTATCCTACGTTATATGGCATTCACGATGACCTATATAGTCTTATTATGAACAGTTTTAAACGTTAAAAAGAGCATTATCTTGAATAAAATTTTTCATTGCAAGATTATTTGTTTTGCTCCTGTTTAGCTGCCTGAAATTTCGGTGACAAGCAGCGTTATCAGTAAAAAATTTAAATGAGTTTGTTTTGTCTTGCTTTGTGATTTAAATAAGAAATTTTTTAAAGAAATTAAAAAAACTTATAAAAATTAGTTGGATATATGATATAATATGTGTAACAATAAGAAAAGTTTTTAGGAGAAAAAATTGTTAAAAATAGGAATTGTTGCTGAATACAATCCGTTTCACAACGGTCATTTGTATCAAATCAGGAAAATTAGGGAAATATTTGGTAAAGATGTCTTTATTGCTGTTGTAGGAAGTGGGGATTTTGTTCAGCGGGGAGAAATTTCGTTTTTGGATAAATGGGAAAAAACGCAGGTTAATTTAGAGTATGGAGTTAATTTAGTTGCGGAGCTTCCACTTTACTATTCGATTCAGAATGCTGAGATTTTTTCAAAGATGGCGACACGAATTTTGGATTATTTGGGAATGGATATTCAGGTTTTTGGAGCGGAGGAGGAAAATATTGAGGTTTTGCAAAAGGTGCTTGATTTGCAGAAAAGGCAGGATTACAAGGACAAACTTATGGGATATATGAAAAAAGGCAATAGTTACAGCACTTCTCAAAGATTGGCATTGAAGGAATATGAACTGGATGGAATTGTGAAATCGAATAATATTTTGGCTTTGGAATATATGCGTGAGATTGAGAAAAGTAATCTTGGAATAAAGCCGTTTATTGTAAAAAGGGAAATTTCAGAATATAATGAAGAAAAAGTTGAAAAAGAGAGG
>QWCZ01000710.1_pt1 | contig 16573 bp, 18 predicted proteins | sample 1972651 | NCBI WGS metagenome assembly QWCZ01 (sample SAMN09866695, study PRJNA288562) | Human oral metagenome isolate pre1_saliva, whole genome shotgun sequencing... | isolation source: mouth | host: Homo sapiens | place: USA: California
ACAAGAGATTCAAGAATGGTTGAAAGAAAGAAATACGGAAAGAAAAAAGCAAGAAGAAGTCCACAATTCTCAAAACGTTAATTGGGGTCACAAATCAATACAAAAAATTTATCCCACAGAGAAATCTGTGGGATTCTTTTATTTTAACTTTTATAATTTAAAGACTTCATCACAAATTGATAAAGTTGATTCTCTATGAGAAACGAGAATAACAGTTTTATCTTTAGCTTCATCAGCAAGAGATTTTAAAATTATAGCTTCATTTAAAATATCAAGATTTGAAGTGGGCTCATCTAACATAAAAAATTCTCTATTAGCTAAGAATACACGAGCAAGTCCTATTCTTTGTCTTTCTCCACCTGAAAAATTCTTTCCCCCCTCTTCAACAATACTATCAAGTTTGTCAGGTAAGGACATCACATAATCATAAAAAGAAGCTTTTTTAAGAGCAGTGTAAATTTCCTCATCAGTAGCATCAATCTTTGCAACTAAAAGATTATCTCTGATATTTCCAATAAATAAACTTGTTGATTGAGTCATATAAGAAAATTTTTGTTGGAAATTCTTTAAAGGAACAGACTTAATATTTTTATTATCTATAGCAATTTCTCCAGATTTAACATTCCAAAATCTCATTATAAGTTTTAGTAGAGTTGATTTTCCACAGCCACTTTGCCCCATAATTCCTGTTAGCTGACCTTTCTTTATTTTTAAAGAAAAATCTTTTAGAATATTTTTATTAATATTAGGATAAGAATATGAAATATTATTTATAACTATGTCATCATCGTAAGTTTTATTATCAACAGAGATTTCATTTTCATCAACAGCAGGTGTTTCTGCTAATAAATCTAAAACTCTTTCTCCACAAGCAAAAGTTTGAGCTAAAATATTTCCAAGTGCTGCAATATTTATGTACGGTGCAAAGCTACCCACTTGTAAAACACCCGCTAAGATTGTGGCTTCAACGTTAACAATGTCATTTGCAACTAAAATACAACTTAATAAAAGTTGAGCAGTGGATAAAATAATTATTGCAGAGTCAACCATCATTTGAACTTCAGCTAACTTATTTCTTAAATCTTTTTGATTTTTACCTAGAGATAGAGTTATCTCATCAATTTTTTTCAAAGTATTTTTTCCGTTTAAATATTGTATAACCTCTCTGATACCTTTTAATTTATCTAGAAATTCATCGTTAAGTTTACCTAATTTTTGTCTTGCTTCTATTCCAGCTTTTGCAGATCTTTTATGAGCAATATATGGAACAATAACTCCGATTACAAGTTGAGCAAACAGCATATACAAAGCATAAACAAAATTTAATTTAAAGAAATAGATAAATAAAAATACTGAAGTAAATATTGCAATTATGACAGGGGAAATTGTGTGAGCATAGAAAACTTCTAAAAGTTCAATATCAGCAGTTAACATTGAAATTAAATTCCCTTGATTTTTATTTTCCATCTTTGCCGGTGCAAGTCTTCTCATAACTTTAAATAATTTAACTCTAATTTCTGCTAAAAGATGAAAAGCTATATAGTGATTTGCAAATTGCTCTAAGTAATGTAGAATTGCTCTAAAAAAACCACAGAACATCATTGCATAAAAATATGTTTGAGTTGAATAGCCACCACCAAAAACAAATTTTAAATTATCTTTTGTTGCAGGGATGATACTCAAAAAAGCATAAGCTCCAAAAAGTGTAATGCAGAATGAAAAGATAAAACCGATTACTCCTGTTGAAACGGCAATGGACATAACCTTCCAAAGTGAGTCTAAAAGTTTTATTAAATTGAACATAATATTTATAGCTGATCTATTTTTATTTTCCATTAGCCTCCCCCCTCTTTGCTAAATAATTTTCTAAGTCATCTTGATTTTTATACATATCGTGATAAAGTCCTGCTTGAGAATAAAGTTCATTGTGAGTTCCTGTTTGAACAACTTGCCCCTTATCCATAACATAAATTTTATCGGCATTTTTAATAGCTGGTAATCTATGACTGATATAGATTACTGTTTTTTCTTTTGCAAGAGAATAAATAACATTCAAAATAATTTCTTCTGACTCAATATCAATATTTGATGTAGCCTCATCAAAAATATAAATAGAGGCATCAAATAATAATGCTCTTGCAAGACCGACTCTTTGAGCCTGACCTCCAGATAAATTTTTACCTTGACTTTCAAGCGCAGTATCAAGTCCATTTAAATTTGAGAACAAGTTCCAAAGTTTAACTTTTTTAAGAACGGATATCATAGATTCATCAGTCAAATCTTTATCAGCCATCATTAAATTTTCTCTCAATGTTCCTGAAAAGATATGAGAGTCGTGAGTAATTTTTAAAATATGTCTTGGTATATCTTCAAGTTTAATATCGTAGATATCAACATTATCAACAAAAATTTTATCTTTCTCAGCTTTTAATTCCCCTGCCAAAACAGAAACTAAAGTTGATTTTCCACAACCTGAATGACCAACAACAGCAGTCAAATTATTTTTCTTGAAATTGATACTAATATTTTTTAATGAATGGGTACCATCAGGATATTTAAAATCTAAGTTTGAAATTTTAATTTCTTTTTCATTTATAAATTCTTTGTTACTTAAATTTTCTCTTTCAGGTGCATCAATAAAACGAACTATATTTTCAGCAGCAGAAACTCCTGTCATAGCTACATGAAAAAGTGAAGTTAATGTTCTCATTGGTATAAAAAATTCAGGGGCTAACATAAAGATAAATAACATTGGATACAGTCCTAAACTTCCATCTAAAAATAATTTGATGGAAACTATTATTGCAAATATTGTTCCTCCGTAGATTATCCAATTTATTAGAGCAATAGATAGAAGTTGCATTTTTAAAACTTTCATTGTTTCCACTCTAAATTCTTCTGACATACGAGCAATTTCTTTTTCTCTTGCTTCATCCGTTCCGTAAAGTTTTAAAGTTGTAAGACCTTGCAAACTATCCAAAAACAAAGTCCCAACATTCATATATTTTGCAAAATATTTTTTTTGGACTTTCTTAACCATATTAAGTATAAGATATAAAAATAGAGGTATGAATAAAGAAAAGCCAAGTAAAATAAATGCAATTTTTACATTAAAATATGCAATAGAGGCAAATAAAATAAAACTTGAAACTATACAATAATAAAATTGTGTTAAGAAACCTCCAAAATAAACTTCAAGTTGTTCTACGTTGTCTACCGATAAATGTATAAGTTCTTGAGTTTTAAAAAGTTGTGAATAAGATAGGCCTAATTTTAAAGTTTTTTCAAAAATTAGTTTTCTTAAATTTTGTTTTACTTCCACAACTAACTCTCCAAGCATAGATGCAGATTTGATAGTAGAAACTTGCCTGACAATGACGATAAAAATTATAGATAGAATTATGTAGATGTAATTGAATGAAAAATTTTTATTGATTAAATTCATCAATAAAAATGCAAAGATGGCATAAAAAAATATATTAGCTATAAGTTTTATACAAGATAAAATTGTTGTAAGAGAAATATATTTATTTACACTACCTGAAAAATTATAAAGTCTTTTATCAATCATAATAAATTCCTTTCTGAATAAAAATTTAATACAATTAAATTTAAGAAGTATTATTTTATTTGTCAATAGAGAATAAAAAATATTAATATTTACAATTTAAAAAAAATAATATATAATTAAAAAACGATTGTTATTTTATTAAAAAATTTTTTATAAAAATATAAAATATATATTTCTAAACTTTATGGTATAATAAAACTGTATGTAATAAAATGAATTGGAGGAACAATTATGAAAATAGCCTTAGATGCTATGAGTGGAGACTTTGCTCCAATATCGACAGTAAAAGGTGCTATTGAAGCTTTAGAAGAAAATGAAAAATTAGAAATTATTTTAGTCGGAAAAGAAATTATCATAAAAGAAGAACTAAAAAAATATAAATATGATGTTAAGAGACTAGAAATAAAAAATGCAGACGAGATAATAGAAATGACAGATGATCCCGTGAAAGCAGTGAAAGAGAAAAAAAATTCTTCGATGAATGTTACTATTGATTTAGTAAAAGAAAAATTAGCAGAGGCTTCCGTATCTTGTGGAAATACCGGAGCATTACTAACAAGTAGTCAGTTAAAATTGAAAAGAATAAGAGGAGTATTAAGACCAGCAATTGCAGTTTTATTCCCTAATAAAAAAGATAAAGGAACTCTATTTGTAGATTTAGGTGCTAATGCAGATTCTAAACCAGAATTTTTAAATCAATTTGCAATGATGGGATCAAAATATGTAGAAATATTTTTAAATATAAAAAATCCTAAGGTTGCTCTTTTAAATATCGGAGAAGAAGAGTCAAAAGGAAACGAATTAACCAGAGAAAGTTATAATCTCTTAAAAGAAAATAAGGATATAAATTTTATAGGAAATATAGAAAGTACAAAAATTATGGATGGAGAAGTAGATGTTGTTGTAACAGATGGATTTACAGGAAATATTTTGCTTAAAACTTCGGAAGGAATTGGTAAATTTATATTTCATATAGTTAAAGAATCTATAATGGAAAGTTGGCTTTCAAAAATAGGAGCTCTTTTGATAAAAGGTTCTATGAAAAAGGTTAAACAAAAAGTAGATGCTTCGGAATACGGAGGAGCAATATTTTTAGGTTTAAATGGATTATCTTTAAAGGCACATGGAAATTCTGATAGCACAGCGATAAAAAATGCTTTGAAAGTAGCTAGCAAATTTGTAGAATTAAATTTTATTGAAGAACTTAGAAAGACAATGGAGGTAGGAGATAATGAATAGTGTTGGAATAAAAGGTATGGGATATTATGTTCCAGAAAATGTAGTAACTAACTTTGACCTTGAAAAAATTGTAGATACAACTGATGAATGGATAAGAACAAGAACAGGAATAGAAGAAAGAAGATTTGCCTCTCCTGATGAAGCAACATCTGATTTATCATATAAAGCAGCTTTAAAAGCAATTGAGGTTGCAAAGATAGATAAAAATCAAATTGATATGATAATAGTTGCAACTTGTACGCCAGATTATATAGCACAAGGAACATCTTGTTTGGTACAAAATAAATTAGGATTAACTTCAATTCCTTGCTTAGATGTAAATGCGGCTTGTAGTGGATTTATTTATGGAATGTCAATGGCATATTCTCTAGTAAAATCTAAAATTTATAAAAATATATTAGTTGTTGGAGCAGAAACTTTATCAAGAATAATAGATATGCAAGATAGAAATACTTGTGTTTTATTTGGAGATGGAGCGGGAGCTGTTATTATAGGTGAAGTTGAAGAAGGATATGGAATTTTAGGTCTATCTCTTGGAGCAGAAGGAGAAGATGATATGATATTAAAAGTTCCAGCTGGAGGAACAAGAAAACCTAATAATGAAGAAACAATAAAAAATAGAGAAAATTTCTTGGTAATGAAAGGAAAAGAAGTATTTAAATTTGCTGTTACTGTTTTACCGAAAGTAACTTTAGATGCTTTAGAACAATCTAAATTATCAGTAAATGATTTGTCAATGATTTTTCCTCATCAAGCTAATGAAAGAATAATAGAAGCAGCATCAAAAAGAATAGAATTTCCATTAGAAAAATTTTATATGAATTTGAATAGATTTGGAAATACGTCAGCAGCTTCAATAGCTATAGCTTTGGGGGAAGCTTTAGAAAAAGGACTTGTAAAAAAAGGAGATAATATAGCTCTAACAGGATTCGGAGCAGGACTTACTTATGGATCTATGGTTATGAAATGGGCTTATTAATTAAAATAAAAATGAAATAAAGGGAGGTATAAATGTCAAAGATAGCTTTTGTATATCCAGGACAAGGAACTCAGTTTGTTGGAATGGGTAAAGAACTTTACGAAAATAATGTTAAAGCAAAAGAATTGTTTGATAAAATTTTTAGTTCTTTAGATATAAACTTAAAGGAAGTCATGTTTGAAGGACCAGAAGACTTGTTAAAAAGAACAGATTATACTCAACCTGCAATAGTGAGCTTGAGTTTAGTTCTGACTGAACTTTTGAAAGAGAAGGGAATTAAAGCAGACTATGTTGCAGGACATTCTGTTGGAGAATTTGCAGCATTTGGAGGAGCAGGATATTTGTCTGTTGAAGATGCAGTTAAGCTTGTTGCAGCAAGAGGAAGAATTATGAAGGATGTTGCAGAAAAAGTAAATGGATCTATGGCGGCAGTTCTAGGTATGGATGCAGAAAAAATAAAAGAAGTTTTAAAGACAGTTGATGGAGTTGTCGAAGCTGTAAATTTCAATGAACCAAATCAAACTGTTATTGCAGGAGAAAAAACTGCAATAGATGCAGCTTGTGTTGCTTTGAAAGAAGCAGGAGCAAAAAGAGCTTTATCTCTTGCAGTGTCAGGACCTTTCCACTCATCTCTTATGAAAGAAGCAGGAGAAAAATTAAAAGATGAAGCACAAAATTATACTTTTAATATCGGAGATATAAAAATTGTCGCTAATACAACTGCTGAATTTTTAGAAACAGATACAGAAGTAAAAGATGAAATTTATAAACAAAGTTTTGGACCTGTTAAATGGGTTGATACTATAAATAAATTAAAATCTTTAGGTGTGACTAAAATTTATGAAATAGGTCCAGGGAAAGTTTTAGCTGGACTTATCAAAAAAATTGATAAAGAAATTGAAGTAGAAAATATAGAAACACTTTAATATAAAAAAATGTTTGCTAATATACAGAAATAGTGTATAATAATGATAATTTAATTAACTTTAAGGAGGAAAAGAATGTTAGATAAAGTAAAAGAAATTATAGTTGAACAATTAGGAGTGGATGCAGATCAAATTAAACCTGAATCAAATTTCGTAGATGATTTAGGAGCTGACTCTTTAGATACTGTTGAATTAATAATGTCTTTTGAAGAAGAATTTGGAGTAGAAATTCCAGATACTGAAGCAGAAAAAATTAAAACAGTTCAAGATGTTATAAACTATATAGAAGCAAATAAATAATTATGTTCTATTAGGAATAAACAAAGCGGGGTATATTTATTTATATCCCGTTTTCTTTAAATAGAGTATTTTTAATGCTTATTGACATTTTATAAAGTTAGAGTATACGTTGTTTTAAAAATTAATTTAAGAAAAATGAATAATAAAAATATATAAATGAAAAAACTTAGTTAGAGGTGAAAGAAATGAAAAGAGTTGTGGTAACTGGTCTAGGTCTTATTTCGTCTTTAGGAATAGGATTAGATGAAAGTTGGAAAAAACTTATAGATGGAGAAACTGGTATAGACTATATAACTTCTTATGATACAACAGATCATCCAGTTAAAATAGCAGGAGAAGTAAAAGGTTTTGAACCTACTGATTTTGGAATAGAAAAAAAAGAAGTAAAAAAATTAGCAAGAAATACGCAATTTGCTTTAGTAGCTACTAAAATGGCATTGGATGATGCTAATTTTAAAATAGATGATACCAATGCAGAAGATGTAGGAGTACTTGTTTCATCTGGTATTGGTGGAATAGAAGTTTTAGAAGAACAATATAGTACAATGTTGGAAAAAGGAATAAGAAGAATATCTCCTTTCACTATACCAGCAATGATAGAAAATATGGCAGCTGGAAATATTGCAATATACTATGGAGCAAAAGGACCTAATAAATCAATAGTAACTGCTTGTGCATCTGGAACTCATTCAATAGGAGATGGATTTGATTTAATTCGTCACGGAAGAGCAAAAGCAATGATAGTTGGAGGAACTGAGGCTTGTGTAACTTCGTTTTGCATAAATGCTTTTGCTAATATGAAAGCACTTTCAACTAGAAATGACGAACCTAAAACTGCTTCAAGACCTTTCTCAAAAGATAGAGATGGTTTTGTAATGGGAGAAGGAGCGGGGATTCTAATATTAGAAGAATTGGAATCTGCTTTGGCAAGAGGAGCTAAAATTTATGCTGAAATGGTTGGATATGGTGAAACTTGTGATGCTAACCATATAACAGCTCCAGTGGAAACAGGAGAAGGAGCAACTAGAGCTATGAGAATCGCATTAAAAGATGCAAATATTCCTCTTGAAGATGTAACTTATATTAATGCTCATGGAACTTCTACACCAACAAATGACGTTGTTGAAACAAGAGCAATAAAAGGATTATTTGGAGAACAAGCTAAAAAACTTTATGTATCTTCAACTAAGGGAGCAACAGGGCATGGTCTAGGTGCTGCAGGTGGAATCGAAGGAGTAATCATTGCAAAAGCTATTGCTGATGGAATAATCCCTCCAACAATTAATTTACATGAAACAGAAGAAGAATGTGATTTAAATTATGTTCCAAATAAAGCAATAAAAACTGATGTTAAAGTTGCAATGTCAAGTTCTCTAGGTTTTGGTGGGCATAATTCAGTTATTGTAATGAAAAAATTTGAAAAGTAATAAAATTTTCAAGAAGTCAATATCGCTTAAGCGATATTGATTTCTTGATTTTATAAAAACGAGGAAGGGAAATATGAAAAATCTATTAGATTTAGAGCACAAATTAAATTATTACTTTAATAATAGAAATTTATTAAAAAATGCTCTTATTCATAGATCATATGGTAATGAGAATAAAGCTTTTAAAAATATAAGTAACGAAAGATTAGAACTTCTAGGAGATGCTGTTTTAGATTTGATAGTTGCAGAGTATTTATACAAAAAATTTCCTTCAGCTTCTGAGGGAAATTTAGCTAAAATGAAAGCAATGGTGGTGAGTGAGCCTATCTTAGCAAAAATATCTAAAAAATTAGGGACAGGGAATTTTTTGTTTTTAAGTAAGGGAGAGGAACTATCAGGAGGTAGACATAGAGAATCTATACTTGCAGATTTATTTGAAGCAGTACTAGGAGCCATATATTTGGATAGTGGTCTTGAGGAAGCAAGAGTTTTTGTTTTAGAAAATATTCTTGAATACATAGAACATCTTGGAGAAAATGAGGAGATTGTAGATTTTAAAACTCTTCTTCAAGAATATGTGCAAAAGGAATTTAAGACAGTCCCAGTTTATACTGTGATTTCTGAAACAGGACCTGATCATATGAAAGAGTTTGAATTGGAAGTAAGTGTTGGAGAATATAAAGCTAGAGCAACAGCAGGTAGCAAGAAAAAAGCACAACATTTGTCAGCAAAAGATTTATGCAAAAAGTTGGGAGTAAAATATAATGATGAGGCACTATAACATACCGGTATTTATTAGTCATTTTGGTTGCCCTAATGCTTGTGTGTTTTGTAATCAGAAAAAAATTAATGGAAGAGAAACTGATGTTAGTTTAGATGATTTAAAAAATATTATAGATAATTATTTAGAAACTCTTCCAAAAAATTCCATAAAACAAGTGGCGTTTTTTGGTGGAACTTTTACAGGTATATCTATGAATTTACAAAAAGAATATTTGGAAGTTGTGAAGGATTATATAGATAGTGGAGATGTTGAAGGCGTTAGAATTTCTACAAGACCTGAATGTATTGATGATGAAATCTTAACTCAACTGAAAGAATACGGTGTAAAAACCATTGAACTTGGAGTGCAATCTTTAGATGATAAAGTTTTACAATCAACAGGTAGACATTACACTTATGAAGTTGTAAAAAAATCTTGTGACTTGATAAAAAGCTATGGTTTTGAATTAGGTGTTCAATTGATGATAGGGCTTCCTAATGCAACAGCAGAAAGTGATTTTCTATCAGCTAAGAAAAGTTTGGAATTGCAGCCTGACATTGCAAGAATATATCCAACTCTTGTGATTAAAGGGACAGAGTTGGAGTTAATGTATAAAAGGGGTTTTTATAATTCATTGACTTTAGATGAGGCAGTTGAAAGAACTGTGAAGATATATTCTTTGCTTGAGCTTAAAAATATAAATGTTATTAGGATCGGTTTGCAACCTGCGGAAGATTTAACAGCTGATGGAGTGATAATTTCAGGTCCATTTCACCCAGCATTTAGAGATTTAGTTGAGAATAAGATCTATTTTAATTTTTTGAATAGAACTTATCAACAAGAAAAAAAATTGGAAATTGAAGCCAATGAGAGAAATATTTCAAAAATTGTCGGACAAAAGGGAGTAAATAAAAAAACTTTTTATCCAAATTTTAATTTAAAAATAAATAATGATTTGGCTCTGAATGAAATAAAAATAAATTCAAAAATTTATACGAGAAAAGGAATTCTCAAAGGAGAACTTGATGAAACAGCTAATTTTATCTAAAAATGATTATGAAATAAAAATTGCATTATTGGAAGATGAAAAATTAGTTGAGTTATACATTGAAAATATTTATCAAAAAGAGATTGTTGGAAATATTTATAAGGGAGAGGTTGTAAATATTTTAAACGATGGTGAAATAATTTTTTTAGATATTGGTTTTGAGAAAAATGCTTTTTTAGCTTTTGAAAAGAAAAAGTTTGAAAAAAAATTTAACGTTGGAGATAAGATTATCGTTCAAGTTGAAGCTCCTGAAAGAGATAATAAAGGAGCAAAAGTAACTTTAGATTATTCAATAAATGGAGATAATTTAGTTTTGTTGCCAAATTCAAAAAATATATCGATATCAAAAAAAATAAAAGATGAAAATGAAAGAGATAGATTAAAAAATATATTTTTAGAGAATCAAGAAAACGGAATAATAATTAGAACAGCTTCTGAAAAGAAATCAGAAGCTATTTTAAAATATGAATATGAAAGATTGATAGAAATTAATAAAGAGATTAAAAAGAATTTTGAAAATAAAAAATTAGGGCTGCTTTATGATGAAAATAATTTGCTTAAGAATGTCGTTAAGAATATTTTTGACAAGAGCATAAGTGAATTTATTGTCGAAGCAGATGATAGAGAAAATTTTTTGAAAATAAGAGAATATTTGTTAGAATTCAATAAGGAAGAATTAAGTAAAAAATTAAAAAAATATTTTAAAGATGAGAAAATTTTTGATTATTATAAAATTAATTCTGAAATTAAAAGAGCTAGAGATAAAAAAGTTTGGTTGAAATCAGGGGGCTATTTAATAATTGAAAAAACAGAGGCTCTTGTAAGTATTGATGTAAATACTGGGCAGAATACGGATAAAACAATAGCAAAAAATATTTTTAATACAAACTTAGAAGCTACAAAAGAAATTGTGAGACAGTTGAGGCTTAGAAATTTATCTGGAATAATCATTATAGATTTCATAAATATGAAAAAGTCAGAAGATAGAAAAATTATTTTTCAAGAATTGAAAAAAGAATTGGAGAAAGATAGAGTTGAAACAAATTTATTTGATTTTACTCCCTTGGGCTTGATACAGATAACAAGAAAAAGACAAGGTAAAGAATTGGAAAAATATTTTTATGAAGAACCTTGTGAAGTCTGTGAGGGTAGTGGAAAGAAAATATCTTTTGAAAGAGAAGTTTTAAATATTTTAGAAGATCTTGATGATTTAAAAAATGAAAAACTTCTAGTTCATGCTAATAAAAAAATAGTGGAAGGACTAAAAAAAATTAAGCCTGATATAGAATATAAAATTATTTCTGAGGGAGCTGCAAAAATTATTTTACAAAAATAAATTTATTAAAGGAGAAAGTATGAAAGTTGGAGTTTATGCAGGAAGTTTTGACCCTATTAGCAAGGGACATCAAGATATAATTGAAAGAGCATTGAAACTTGTGGATAAATTGGTTATACTTGTAATGAATAACCCAAGAAAAATATATTGGTTTACTTTGGAAGAAAGAAAAATTATGGTGGAGAGAATTTTTGAGGGAAGAGAAAATGTTAAGGTTGAAGTTCACGATGGTTTGCTTGTAGATTTTATGCTGAAAAATTCTTATTCAACGATTATAAAAGGCATAAGAGATGGAAAAGATTTTTCTGAGGAGATGACTTATTCGTTTGTGAATAAAAAATTATCTAAGGGACAAGTGGATACAATTTTTATTCCGACTGCTGAGGAATATCTTTATGTAAGTTCAACTTTTGTGAGAGAGTTGGCATTCTATAATCAAGATTTAAAGGGCTATGTGGACGATAAAATATTAAATAATATAATGGATAGGGCAAAGAAGATTTTATAAAAGAAGAGGAAAAGGTTGTGGCAAAAGGTAGTTATTATTATTGTGTTGAATGCGGATATAAAAGTGCAAAGTGGGCAGGAAAATGTCCACAATGTGGGACATGGTCTAGCTTAGAAGAAGTGGAAGATCTACCAAAAGATGTGAGAAAGGCAACAGAAAAATCAGTTTCAGTTGCAAGTTCAGCATCGAATGTAAAAGTTTACGAATTTAAAGATATAGAATATAAAAATGAAGATAGGTATAAAACAAAATACGAAGAATTTGATAGAATATTAGGTGGGGGACTTCTAAAGGGAGAGGTTGTACTCGTAACAGGGAACCCTGGAATTGGAAAATCAACTTTGCTCTTACAAGTTGCTAACTCATATAAAGAATACGGAGATGTTTTGTATATTTCTGGAGAGGAATCTCCTGCTCAAATCAAAAATAGAGGAGAGAGATTAAAAATTTCTGGAGAAGGAATTTATGTCATGGCAGAGATGGATATTTTAAATATCTATGAATATGTTGTGAGTAAAAAGCCGAAAGTTGTTATTGTAGATTCAATACAAACTTTGTATAATTCAAGTATGGATTCAATATCAGGAACACCAACTCAAATTAGAGAGTGTACTTTAAAAATTATTGAGATTGCTAAAAGATACAATATTTCATTTTTCATCGTAGGACACATTACAAAAGATGGAAAGGTTGCGGGGCCAAAACTTTTGGAACATATGGTAGATGCCGTTTTCAATTTTGAGGGAGAAGAAGGACTTTACTATAGAATTTTAAGAAGCATTAAAAATAGATTTGGCTCTACAAATGAGATTGCAGTTTTCAGTATGGAAGAACATGGAATGAAAGAAATAAAAAATTCTTCTGAGTATTTTTTGAGTGAGAGAGAAGAAAAAAATATAGGTAGTATGGTCGTTCCAATTTTAGAGGGAAGTAAGGTTTTTCTTTTGGAAGTGCAATCTTTGATAACGGATAGTGGAATAGGAATACCGAAAAGAGTTGTTCAGGGCTACGATAGAAATAGAATACAAATTTTAACGGCAATAGCTGAAAGAAAATTGTATGTTCCACTTGGGGCAAAAGATTTATTTGTAAATGTACCGGGTGGCTTGGGAATAGAAGATCCAGCAGCTGACTTGGCAGTGTTGATGTCAATCTTATCTGTTCACAAAGGTTTCTCTGTTAGTCAAAAGATAGCTGCCATTGGAGAGCTTGGTCTAAGAGGAGAAATAAGAAAAGTATTTTTCTTAGAAAAGAGATTAAAAGAACTTGAAAAATTAGGTTTCACAGGAGTTTATGTTCCTGAATCAAATAGAAAAGAAATAGAAAAGAAGAAATATAAGTTGAAGATAATATATTTGAAAAATTTAGACGAATTATTGGAAAGGATGAATAAAAATGACTAATCAAAGTTTAGTAGAAATAATAGCTAGAGTTGCACCGGGTAGTCCATTGAGAGAAGGAATAGACTATATTTTGGATGCAGGTATCGGAGCATTAATAATTATTGGTTATGATGATGAAGTTGAAAAAGTTAGAGATGGTGGTTTCTACATAAATTGTAAATACACACCTGAAAGAATTTTTGAACTTTCAAAAATGGATGGAGCAATAATTTTAAATGATGATTGTACTGAAATTTTGTATGCCAATGTTCATGTTCAACCGAATAAAATTTATTCTACAACAGAAAGTGGAACGAGACACAGAACAGCCGAAAGAACTGCTAAACAATTAAAAAGAGAAGTCGTTGCAATATCTGAAAGAAAAAAAATTGTAACTTTGTATAAAGATGATTTGAAATATAGATTGAAAAATTTTGATGAGTTAAATATTGAAGTCGGACAAGTTTTAAAAACTTTGGAAAGTTACAGACACGTTTTAAATAGATCACTTGATAATTTAACTATACTTGAACTTGATGATTTGGTAACGGTGTTTGATGTAGCAAATACTTTACAAAGATTTGAGATGGTAAGAAGAATCAGAGAGGAAATTTCAAGATATTTGTTAGAACTCGGTTCAGGAGGAAGACTTATCAATATGCAAGTGTCAGAACTTGTATGGGAAGTCGACAACGAAGAGGATAGCTTTTTGAAAGATTATGTCAGTGAAGAAACAGATAGTGAAAGTGTGAAAAAATATTTACACTCTTTGACAGACTCAGAACTTTTGGAAGTTGAAAATATTGTTGTTGCTTTGGGCTATACAAAATCTTCAACAGTACTTGATAATAAAATCGTTGCTAAAGGATATAGAGTTCTTGAAAAAATTAGTAAGTTGACTAAAAAGGACGTTGAGAAAATTGTAAGCACTTATCAAGATATTTCTGAAATTCAGGAAGCAACTGATGAAGATTTAGTTGCAATAAAAATTAGTAAATTTAAAATTAAAGCATTAAGGGCTGGTATTAATAGATTGAAATTTACAATAGAAATGCAAAGATAGAAAAATGAATTGCTGTGAACTAAAATTAGTTTATAGCAATTTTTTATTTAATTAATTTTAATAATATGATATTATAATAATGTAATATTATTTTTTATTGGAGATGATAACATGGCATTGAGAACGACAAGTTTTAATATTGATGAGCATGACTACGAATTACTAAAAGATAAAGCTTTTTTTATGAAAAAAAGAGTTTCAGATGTTTTGAGAGATTTAGTAACAGATTTTTTGAAATCTGAGAAAAACGAATATGAAAAATCAAAAGAAAAAATAAAAAACTTCTTTAGCTATATTGAAGAGTTAGAAGAGATTTCAGCTATCGAAGCTAGAGAAATAGAAATAAATTTTGAAAATTTGGAAGAAGAAGAGATAAAGAAGATAGAAAAATTTTTTAGATAAGAGGTAGAAAATGGCAGATAAATATTTTGAAGAATTTGATGAAGCTACAAAGATAACTTACCTCTATGCTTTTTCTATGGAAGCTACTAAATTTTTTAAGAAACATCCTGAGGTATTTTTAAAATTCAAAGAAAATATTAAAAAATTAATAAATGGAGATAGAAATATTGATATAAAAATTTATCAAGGTAAAATAAAAATACCAAGTGAAACTTTTGAAAAAGTAAAGACTTTAAGAATGAGAATTAGAGATTTTAGAGTTGTGTTTATGTTAAAAGCCGAAAATGAAGAATTAAAAATTTATATATTTGTTGTAAAAGCTGATAGTAGAGGAGATGTTTATAAATAAGTTAAGAATATTAAATTGAAATTTATTTATAAATGCTGTAGATTGGGAAAATTTTGATTTTGCAATTTATCTCTTAGAAAAAATACCTTATTTTAAGAAGGATATAAATTATAAAATAGGTTCCCATACAAAAATGAATGATTTATTTAAAATTAAACCTGGAGATGGAATAGAAGAAAGGAAGGCCAAAAAAGGAATGGAAGATTTATGGAATAATAAAGTACTTCCAGAAAGTTTAGTTATAAAAATTGCAGAAGACAATTATAATAGTGAGAAAATTAAAAAGCTAATACTTATGGGTGCAGATGTTAATTCTTCTACTTACATAAACTTGATACAAGTCGTTCTGTAGAATTTAAATATGGAAGACTACTCTATGATAAAATATCTGATAGTGATTATAAAAGTAAGATGAGCCTCCTTGAAAGTATTATCTATCTAAATGGAGTAACACCAGTTATGGCAGCTGTACATAAAGGAAATTTAGAAATAGTTAAGCTTTTGATAAAATATAAGGCAGATCTTCATGCTAGGACAATTGACGGAAAAAATATTTTTGATTTTGTAGAAAAAAGTAAAAATAATGAATTGTTTGAATGTTTAGTGAAAAATTTTTAAATTGATTAAAAAAAGCCAATTGCAAAAAATTTTTTTAAAAATCTGCAATTGGCTTTTTTTTATGCTATAATACACCAATAAAAAAATTTAACAAGGAGATGTATGCAAATGAAAAAAATTTTAAAAATAGATGGAATGGGTTGTGAACATTGTATAAAATCTGTGAGAGAAGCTCTTCAAGAAATAGAAGGTTTAGAAATTTTGGAAGTGAAAATTGGAGAAGCCAGAGTTGAAATAAAAAATGAAGAATTGATTGAAGTTATAAAAGAAAGATTAGATGAGGCAGGATACGATTTAATTTAGAAAGGAAAAGCTATGGATAAGACGATTAAAGAGTGGCTTCTCGAGCATGAAGAGGAATTTGTACAGGATTTATTCACGCTGGTTCGGATTAATTCCGTAAGAGGAGAAACGAAGGAGGACCTTCCTTTTGGAGAAGGACCGAAGGAAGCTCTGGATGCAGGTTTAAAGATTTGTGACCGCTACGGTTTCCATACCAAGAACTGGGACAATTATGTCGGAACGGCCGACTTTTCTCCGGAGCTTCCTCATAGCCTGGATATTCTCGGACATCTCGACGTCGTGCCTGCCGGAGAGGGCTGGGAGGTGACAGAGCCTTTCGAACCCCTTGAAAAGGACGGCATCCTTTATGGAAGAGGAGT
>QWCZ01000649.1_pt1 | contig 16518 bp, 20 predicted proteins | sample 1972651 | NCBI WGS metagenome assembly QWCZ01 (sample SAMN09866695, study PRJNA288562) | Human oral metagenome isolate pre1_saliva, whole genome shotgun sequencing... | isolation source: mouth | host: Homo sapiens | place: USA: California
AATGATTCAATAATTTTTGTTAAATACCCGAAAATTCACAATATAAAGCGTGTTTTTGCAGGTTTTTCGTAAAATATGGAAATAAAAAGCTACCCCCCATAAAATAAGAACCGTTTTTTAATTAAAGACCGAAGAGGCTACTATAACTTTTGCCACGAGCTCTTAACATTTCTACAAGTTTCGCACGCCCCTCTAAGTTATAGTTATTCTTGATGTCTTCTTCAGCCTTAACTCTCTCGATATTAGCCCGATACTCGCGAGCTTTTTCGATCGCGCGATAAATCATTTTACGAATCATCTCAAGCGTCTTTTTAAGCGCCTTACAGGACCAGATTGAAGCAAAATAATGCTCTGGATTACGCTTCTTTTTAGCTAATTTTATCGATTCTTCAAATTCTTTCTTGAAGTGAATCTGACGATTCCTAAACATTGGAAGGTATTCATCATTTTCAACTAAATCTGAAGCTTTACCAAGACGATTTCTTAAAGTTTCAATTCTTTTTTCTGACATGTTAAATTCCCTAAATAAATCATTTTTATTTTGGGGAAAGAAAAACCCTCGAAAGCTGAAGCTCCAGAGGGGTTTTCACAAAAAAATTGTTTTGTACTTTAATTATAGCTCAAATAATATTTTTTGTAAAATAAAAAGTTTTCCACAAGTAATGATGTATCTTCTCTAAGTATGTTATAATTAAGCTATAAATCTACGACTCACAAGTCTTTACTTGTGGGTCTTTTTATTGGAGAAAAAGGATGATTTTAGATCGAGGAATCAGTGAGGTAGAGGCGATAATTACGACGAAATTATTAGCCGATAAAACATACGACATTAAAAATAAGTATACAAGGACAGAATTTAGCTATTCTGAATTACTACGACTAACTGGTCAAGTGATAAACTCATTATTTTTTGCCGATAACTGTAGAGAGCTACGTGCGATAGAAAGACGCGGAAGATTATTTGTTATTTATGTGCCAGCCAGTCGAATCTTATTTGAGGCCGGAGTTTCTGGAGAAGATTCTCATGGCTTAATTAAGAGGCCAAAGGTGCTGTTGTTTGGGAAGCGTGGTCAGTTACTCCATAACAAGACCATGCGCCAAATGATTGAAAAGATTAATAATTCCCCACGTATTAAAAAATAAGGAGATTCTATGGAATACGAGATTTTAGTAGAAAAAAATAGTAACGGTCGCGTAATCGTTGATTTTTATGGTATCGATTTTGACATCACAGACGAATTTGTAAATGGTAAATGCCATAAGGTGATTTTTGGTGACCAGATCGTGTTCGTTCTTAAGGGAGCAGAAATTAAAGAAGAGCCTGTGGAAAACTCAAATACACCTGAAGAAACCCCTGAAACTCATGAAGAGGTTCCTGAACCAGAACATTCTGAAGTCCCTGAAGAAAAGCATGATGAGACTACTGAAGAATCAGAAAAGCACGATGAGCTAGAACATCCTGAAGAAGTTATCGAGCACTCTCCCGTAGAAACTCCTGAAGCTGAAGCTACCGACAACCATGTCGGAGCCAGTGAAGAAGTTCATAATGAAGAGAAACCTGTGGAAAACTCTGAAAATCCTGTTGTAGCTCCAGAAGAAGGACATGCTCCAGCAGAGACTAAAGAGGCCGAAGAGGCTGATAAAAAGCGTGGCAAGAAAGCTAAAGAAGAAGCCGCAGAAGAAAATTAGAGGTTATTAAATGCCTATAAAAAGACAGGATGACGAATCGACAAATAAGGTGGTTATTTCCAAAAAAGAAACACCCACTAAGGTTTTTGCTGCAAAGAAACCAGTTCGAAAGACTGTCAAAAAAGTTACAACAAAGAAAGTAGCAAAAGAAAAGAAAGCTAAAGCCGTAAAAGTCGGACGGAACTCGGATGGAACTTTCTCCAAAGGAAATAAACTTTCCGTTGGTAATAATGGTGGTCGCCCAACCGAAGATATGTCTTTTCGCCACCAGGTGAAGATTCGTGCTTCAAATGACCCAAATCTTGTGCTTAATGTGATTAATAATCTAATCGCTATTGCTAGCGACCCAGACCACCCGAAATGTGTAGAGGCCGCTGATAAGCTTATTAAACTCAATGGGAATTACGATCCAACTGAGACTAAAGATGTTTCGGAAAAAGAAATCTTCAATCCATTTGAGAACTTAACCGAAGATGAATTAAGGAAGCTTGCGAAATGACAAGAGATGAGGTGATTAAGCTCGGTGCGAAAATGGAGCTGGCTAGGCGTCATCTTTATGATTTTTGTAAAATGATGTACCCGAGTTTTTATAAAGATGAGCGGAAATATCTCAAAGAATTCTGTGAGGCTGTGGAAAACTTTATTAGAAATGAAGATAAGCGTTTTCTTATTATCAATGCTCCTCCAAGGCACGGTAAATCTCTCACGGCTCAATGCCTTACCGAGTGGTTATTCGGATTAAAACCCTCAAATAGAGTCATGACGGCTTCTTATAATGAAACTCTAGCTATGACATTCTCAAAAAACGTGAGAAACACGATTCAGACTGAAAAAGTAGGTGAACGTGTCGTTTTTTCCGACATGTTCCCTAAAACCCAGGTAAAGTACGGTGATGCTAGTGCTAAGATGTGGACTATTGAGGGTCAAGCTCAAACATCGTATTTAGCGACTTCTCCAAATGCCACCGCTACAGGTTTTGGCTGTGATTACTTAATTTGCGATGACCTTATTAAATCTGCTGAGGAAGCCTATAACGAGACAGCTTTAGACAACACGTACCAGTGGTTTGTAAACACTATGCTCTCACGATTAGAAGGCCAGAAGAAGTGCATCATTATTATGACTCGTTGGTCTTCAAGAGATCTAGCTGGACGCATTATGGACGCGTTTCCGGATGAATGTGAGATTATCAAGTATCAAGTCCAAGATGAAGACGGAAAAATGCTCTGTGAAGATATCTTAAACCAGAAAGATATGGAATTAATCAAGCGTGAGATGAACGTCGATATCTTCGAGGCCAACTATAACCAGACTCCAATCGATGTGAAAGGTCGGCTCTATCAAGAGTTTAAGGAGTGGGAAAAAGCTCCAGAAGGTAAAATCCTTAACTATACAGATACCGCAGACACTGGCACAGACTTCTTATGTTCGATTAACTATGTAATTTATGAGAAAGAAGCTTATATCTTAGACCTTTACTTCTCGGATGAAGCCATGGAGATTACAGAGCCAAAGGTTGCTGAGTTATTACATACTGGCGCAGTCCAGGAATGCTCGATCGAGTCTAATAATGGCGGTAGAGGATTCGCTAGAAATGTGGAGAGACTATTGCTCGATAAGTATGGCTCTAACCGCACAATCATTGACGCCGTGTCTCAGACTCACAATAAGGAGTCTCGCATTCTAGCAAGCTCCGCATGGGTTCAAAATCACGTCTATATGCCGCCAAATTGGAAAACTCGATTCCCTGAATTTTATAAGCAGGTGATGAGCTACCAGCGTAAAGGTAAGAATGCTCATGATGACGCTGTGGATGTTTTAGCTTCAATCTATGAGCAGACCACCAGTGGAATGGAAGTTCAAATTTTGAGCGATTCAGAGCTTTATGGCTCTAGATACAACCGAAGTTCGGTTTTTGAAAGGTAAAGGAGAACGAAATGCCTATAATTAAACAATGTATTCTCGCAAGAGATACACAACCAACAGACGAAATTGTTAATAATTTATTGACTTCATTAACCCGTAATGACCAGGTCAGATATTACAATACCTTGAAAGACTACTTCTCTTCGGTAAACGTGACATCAAGACCTGCGCCACATGAGGTTAAGGTCGTAGCTAATAACGCTAGGTATATCACAAAGACTAATGTGGGTTATCTTTTAGGCAATCCTGTACAATATTTAGCCTCTGAGGGGCTTAATATTGACCTAATCGTCGATAATTACAAGAAGCAGACCATTTCTAATCTCGATGTGGAACTTGCAACGGATGTTTCAGTCTATGGTCATGCTTTTGAGCGTGTCTATACAAATGAACTAGCTGAGCCATGGTCTACTCGCATTAATCCGAGTAATATTATTTTGGCTTACGATAACAGTGTTCAGCACAATAAGCTTTTTGCTGTGATTTACAATCCGGTATTCGACGATAAAGGCAAACAACTTGAGAATGAGTTTGATGTTACTATTTTAACTCCAGAACTTTGCATGGAGCGACACCTCAAAGACGGTCATTTGTTCCAAGTTCCAGAGATTGAGGACTTCATGCATGGCTATGGCGAAGTGCCAGTGATTGAGTACATGAATAGCTCAGACCGCATGGGTGATTTTGAGCCTGTTATTTCCCTGCTTGACGCTTATAACATCTTACAATCAGACCGTGTAATCGATCGTGAGCGCTTAGTGGACGCCATTCTTGCATTTTATGGCATGAACCTTACAAAAGAGCAACAAATCGCGCTTAAAGAGTCCAGAACGCTTGCCGGCATTCCTGCTGACGCTAAAGTCGAGTACATCGTTAAGAATATCAATGAGGCGGATGCTGATGTTTTAAGGTCTTCTCTTCTCTCTGACATCCATAAAATCTCAATGACTCCGGATATGAGCGACCAAAACTTCGCAGGAAACTCTTCCGGTGTGGCACTACTCTATAAGCTCCTCGCATTTGAGCAACATATTAAAGATAAGGAACGTTACTTTGAGAATGCTTTGATTGATAGGTTTAGGATTTATAACAGATTCTTCAATCTCAATAATAATATGAGCTTGATTAGCCCTGCTGATATTGATGTTGTGTTTAAGCGTGCATTGCCACAGAACGATTATGAACAGTCTCAAATGATTAATAACCTTGTTGGTTTGGTCGACAAAGAGACACTTGTGGCTCAATTATCATTCGTGAATGACGCCAAGGAGACCGTAGAGCTTGCCAAGGAGGAATCTAAGCCTGAATTTGATGATAATTACGCCTCTGGCTTTCCAAATCTAACTAAAAATGATTCAGAAGAGGCTTAATGACAAAAAAGAAAGCCGTTCCTAATGATGAGTACTGGCAAGATTGTGCCGAGGAGAGGCTTTCTGATGCAGAAAAACGCTCAGCCCACTATATAAAAGAGATTAATTCCGTATACGATAACGCGAGATGGAAGATAATCGAAGAGATTAAATCTCTCTATGATAATTACTATAAAAAAGATGCTGGCTTTGATAACGAAAAACTTCGAGCAATTGTACCAAATGGAACCCTGAAGCAATTCCGTAGGGAGATGAGCGAAGCTGGGCTTTCTGAGTATCTCCCAGAGAATTACAATGCTCGTATGACAAGGCTTGAATATCTCTATGCACAATGTTGGGCGGAGAGTAAAAAAGCTAACATGAAGCATTATAAGCTAGAGACTGAATCTCATAAAGAAACTATAAAGCACGGTTATTATAAGAACATTTATGATACCGCAGTAGGGTTAAAAATAAATCCTGTTTTTTCCAGCTTAAACAGTAGAGCGGTTAATGAAATATTAAATACTCAATTTGTAGCCGGTAATTATTCGAAACACATCTGGAAAAACACAGATAAACTTGCGCGCACCTTAAAAGAAGTGATTGGCTCAGCGGTGGCTAAAGGCGAGGGGTATGAAAAGACCGCGAGGTTAATCAGAACGCGCTTCGACGTCACAAAAAGTGAAGCGATAAGATTAGTCAGAACAGAAACTTGTTATTTTCAGAACCAGGCGGAAATTAAGTCTCTAAAAGAGATGGGCTTCAAAAAATACCAGTTTATCGCAACGCTAGATTCGCGTACTTCTGGTGTTTGTCGGGATCATGACAAAATAGTTTTTGATGTAGATAAGGCTCAGGCTGGATTTAATCTTCCCCCGCTTCATCCAAACTGTAGGTCTACAATTACGGCTTATCTTGGTAAGGAATATGAAGCAGATACTAGGGTTGCGAAAAATGAGAATGGCGAGAGTGAATATGTAAATAATGTACCTTATAGTGAGTGGCTAAAACGTAATGCTATAAATATCTCGAACGCTGCTATTCCGAGACAATCTATCGGGGTTAAAGATGGACTATCTCCATATGATAAAAAATATATTAGCCAGTATGATAAATTAGACCCAATTGCCCCTCCGAAGAATATCTACGATAAGCAAATGCCTAATACTCCTGATAATGAATATAGTGAAAAACTTACAAATGCAGAGATAGACCTTATTAGAAGGGTAGAAAACTTGAATTATAAGGTTACTCTAATCCATAATGACCCAAGGGTGCCTACTAAAGATTTTAAGGTGTTTGGGGTTAATTGGGAGTTAAAAACACCAACTTCGACTGGCGAAATGGTCATTAGAAATACGATCAATAAGGCTACGGATCAAGGCAAGAGATATATTATGATAGATGTGACTTATCTCGATAAGAATATGAGTTGGATTTTTGATAAGCTGGAAAAGCACCTATCGGTCAAGAATAATTCTGAAAAAATTGATGGAATTATAATAGTTCGCGGAAATAAGTTCATTAAATATAAGTAAAAGAGACCCTCTTGTCCTAGGAACAAAACCTAGCGAATGGTCTCTTTTATTATATTTTAACTCAGATGTGGTTATTTGTCAATTTGATGTTCATCTTTAGGATTTCTATGCTATAATAACCCTAGATCATCTACGACTTGTGTAAGTCTTAGTTGGTCTTTTTTATTTGAAGCCCCACGACCACTTATGCTGGTCGTTTTTTAATCTCAAGTTAATCCTTAAGAACGTAAAAGAAAGGAAGACGATGAACCAAAACGGTGCTGAATCTAACAATAACCAGACTAATTCTACTGCGGGAGAAGTCAATAGTGGTGAAAAGCAGGAACCTAAATTCACTCAGGCCCAAGTTAATGAACTTATTCAAAAACGAGTAAATGAACTTAACAAGAAGTCTGAGGAGAAGACAAAGCAGGCGGTTGCAGATGCTCTATCAGAGTACGAGCGCAAAGCTAAACTCACAGAAGAAGAGCGAGCAACAGAAGCTCAGAAAGAAAAGCTGAAAGAGATTGAAGAGCGTGAACATAGTATCACTATGCGAGAACGCAAATCAGACTGTCTCTTGGCGCTATCTAAGAAGAATATTCCAGCAGATTTCGCAGATTATCTAATCGATAATGATGCGGAAAAAATGAATGCGAATATTGAGAGTTTCTCCACTCTTTGGGAAGAAAAACTCATGGAAGGCGTGCAAGCTAAGCTTAAAGCTTCAGGGGCTACCCCAACTGATAAGTCTTCTACCCCATCACACGCTGGAAACGATTCCAATGTCGTGATTATCTAAAACAAGGAATTATCACAATGGCACAAGATGCCCTTTCAATCCTAACTACTGGCACTACTAAAGATAAATTAGCTGAAATCCGTGGTGCTATTATTGACGCTATTCGCGCAAAGTGTGTGTCTACACTTATTAAGAATAATAACTATTCTGGTGACCCAGAAAGTGGTTCCGTCATCTTCGACCGTTTCAAAGATGCAGAACTTAATAACTACGGCACTGCTCGCACTAATAGCAAAGGTACTGCGCTTAAGAATAGCGGTAAAGTTATTCTCAATATCGACACTGACAAAGAAATTGTCGAAGAAATCGAAATCAAAGATGTCACCCTCAGCGGTATTAATGGTCTGTTAGATCGTCGCACTGCTTCTCACGCCGGCCGCATCGCAGCCTTCCTCGATAAAGAATTCTTCCGTATTGCTGAAGCAGCTGCCGTTGCAGTCACTATCGCTCCAACTGTTACTGCTATCGAAGACAAGGTTGAAGAGCTTATTTCTAAGGCTGAAACCCTCTCTAATGACTGGGTTGACGGTATGGACCGCTCTGACCTCGTAATTACTTGTAATCCTAAGGGTTACGGTAAAGTCCGTAATCTTATTGATAAGATTCCAGGCAACGACGGCTCTAAGGCTGAAGCAATCGAACTCTTCCACGGTGTTCGTGTTATCAATACCGTCCGTCAAACTGCAGACATCATGGTACAACGCATGGGTTCTGTCGGTCAGCTCGCTATTGTAAATAAGTACAATGCTGAAAAAGTGCCTCTGTCTAACTCTTTAGCATTGTCTATCTTCGTCAGCGAAGGTACCAAGGCAGTTACCCCAGACACCATCTTCAAAGTAGCAACCCTTTAATTTAGGAGAAAAAACATGGAAAAAATGTTTAGAATGGCAGATAACACAATTTTAACCACTTCAAACGAAGTAGTGATTGAACAATTCGAGTCTCGCCCAGAGATTTACGAGCCAATCACAGAAGCCGACTTAAAGGCTGAGGCTAAGCCAAAGAAAGCCAAGAAAGAAGCCGAAGTAAAACCGGAAGTAGAAACTCCTGCTGAGGAAGTAGCTGAGGTCGAAATCGAAGCTAAGCCAGAAACTCAAGGAAAATAATATGTTAGATAAGAATCAGTTCATTTCAGCACTAAAAGACAAGGTACAAGTTATCCATATCCTCGAAAATGAGGAGAGTGAGGCCCTTGCCGGATTTTTAGCGGCTGAGATGGCTGACCGCTTATCTCTATATTTGAATCTTGACCCTCAAGATAAGTTTGACGAAAGGCTTGTTAATATCTCCGTGAGAGTAGTGCTAGCACTATTTGAAGAGGTTAAAGATAAGTTAATCGGAACAAACACTAATACGAGGGTCAAGTCCTTGAGTGACAATGGCCAGACTGTAACGTTTGATAATGTTGCTCGTAATTATCTGGCTTCTGCTTCCGATACCGAACTATTTGGAGGGGTTTCGGAAATCTTAAAGCCGTACAGGAGAGCCAATGTTGTTCTCTAAGCCAACTCAAGACCTCATCTCGAAGATTTTCTATGATAAGGACATCTATGTCCTAAGCAAAACAGACAAACTCGATGATGAGGGCGGACTGGTTAAAGAAGAAGATGCCGACGACTCGATCGTGCAGAGCTTTAAGGGTAATGTTAATTACACTCAGCTCGGTACACTCCAGGCAGAACTTGGACTTGTGGAAAAGATTGATATTAGTATCAGTTGTAGCACTTCCGTAGAGGTTAAATTAGACGATTTAATTAAAGTTAATGGCGTTATCTATCAAGTAACTAGTGTGCTTCCATACGACTCTCACAAGATGATTATGGGGGTGAAATGGCAAGCATAACGATTACTGGATTAACTGAGTTAAAAACTAAGTTAAACCGCGCTAAAAACCTTAAGACCTTAGTTCATGCCGTAAATATGGCCTCTGCTGTATTAGAACAGAAGACTAAGCCGAAGATTCCCGTCGACACAGGAGCCTTGCGTGGAGGATTAACTATTATCCCTGCAAACATCCAGGGTGACGAAATCATTGGCGGCGTGCGCAATAACATGGAGTACGCAATCTATGTCGAGTATGGCGTTGGCCGTGAGGCTGTAGGAACCCACCCGAAAGCGGAAGGATTTACCTATCGCATGACACCTTGGGTCTACCCGAAAGAAACTAAAGAAGGGCTAAGGTTCATTAAAACTAACGGCTATAAAGCCAAAGCCCCGATGTACCGAGGCCTTAAGGAAGCCAAACTTAATATCAAGCAAATTATTAGCCAAGCAGTTTCAGAAAGTATTAGGGGTTGATATGTTCCAACCGAAAGAAGAAGTTTACAAGGCATTAAAAAGTTTGGGCTACTCCTGCCAACAGGGGACTCAGGCAATTTTCACGAAAGTTCCAGCAATTACCTTTTATGTTGGCGAGAATTCCCCCGAATACACTCTGAGCAATGAAATTGCTAAGCAAGATATTGAGATTGTAATTGATATTTTCGCTAATAAAAGTACTGACCTATCTCGCATTCTTAGTGAAGTCGAGGCTAAGATGAGAACGATTAATTATCGACTAACCTACGTGATTGATGTACCAAGTCCAGAAGGTGCATTATTCCACACTAACTGCCGTTTTCGAGCAGTGAAATTCAAATAGGAGAAAAAACCATGGCTAAATCACAGACTATGGGAACCACCCTCACCCTCATAAAAGCAGGTGCAGAACCAACCAATCTAGTTCTTGAGGCGTTGAAATCTATCGGTGAAATTACCGGTGAAAAAGAAGAAATCGATGTAACTACACTCGATAGCGTGGACGGAAAAGAATTTCTTTCTGGTGCCGCTGACTGGGGTTCACAAGACATCGAAGCGCTTATTAAAGATGAATCACAAGTTATTAAGCTCCGTGCATTGTTCGATAGCGGTATGGTGCGCGACTGGGAAATCTTAACCCCAGCTAAGCTAAAAATCGCCTATAAAGCCTTTGTGAAGAGTTTTACCTACGGTGAAAAGACCACCGATGGTATTGATGGCTATAAGCTTACTCTTCGTTTGACTGGTAAGCCAGTATTTAGTAAGGTCGCTTAATTAAAACCCTAGTGGGAGGGGCAAATCCCACATCAGAAATTATTTAATCGAGATTATAAAATCATGGTTCAACTAAATTACAAAGCTTCTAATATCGCTAAAGCTGAAAAAGAGCAAGGGAAAAATTTCTTTCATGAACTTGCTGAGTCTCAAGCAGCAACTCCTTCCGTTTCTGCACTGATGTTCTTATTTACCGCAGGCGGCGGTACCGTTGAAGAATTCGATGAATTATTCAAAAAAGGTGTCGATGAACTTATGCTTATGATTATTCCAGAAATCGCAGACGCTGGTTTTTTAGGAAAGGCAGTGAATTCGAAAATGGTCAAAGCGAGGATGAAGAAAGCCATGGACGAAGCTATGGCAGCTTTAGAGAACTCTGGCGAGACAGAGAACGCCTAGCTTTTCAGATAGGTCTTCACCCTGCGGAATTCTGGGAATTAACCATAGGACAATTCCAAAACTGTCTGGCTGGTTATAAAGACAGAATTGCAGAGCAGGACAAAATGAACCACGCCCTAGGCAATTATGTGCGATATGCATTTCATGCTAAGCGTTACCCGAAAGACCCATTTATGGCGAAAGAGGAGACAAACAGGGCGTTTACAAGGTCAGAAGACCTCGAGGCGTACATTATGTCGCAGATTGAACAGGAGAAAAAATAATGGCACAGACAGTAGACGAACTCAACGTCTTAATCAAGGCTCAAACCGAGCAATTCAAGAGCGAAATCGATAGAGTTAATATGAAACTTAATGCGATTTCAAAAGCCGCCACACAGGCTTCTGGTGGGGTTGCTGCTGGTTTTAAGAATATGGGGATGAAAGCAGCCGCTGCTGGTGCCGTTATGGGGGTTGTATCTACTATTACTCAAAAAGCCATGGCAGCAATCGCTGCAGGCACTGGCGACGCTGTAAAACGCCTTGATACGCTTAAAAACTTCCCTCGCGTTATGCAGAATCTTGGGGTTGGAGCTAAGGATTCGCAACCTGCTATTGATTACCTCTCTAAGAAGCTTGAGGGCATTCCAACCACTCTCGATGAGGCTACTACTGCCGTACAACGCTTTACTGCAACTAACGGTAATTTGAGGGCTTCTACCGCCATGTATCTGGCGCTTAATAACGCTATTTTAGCGGGCGGTGCAAACGCTCAATTACAAGCTTCTGCTATGGAGCAATTACAGCAAGCATATGCTAAGGGTAAACCAGAAATGCAAGACTGGAAGACCCTTATGCAAGCCATGCCAGCACAACTCAAGCAGATTGCCAATGCCATGGGTTATATGGATTCATCTCAGCTTTATGACGCTCTTCAGAGTGGTAAATCTTCCATGGATGATTTCATGCGTGCCGCCGTGAGACTAAATACTGAGGGCATTAACGGCCTAGGTTCATTTGAGCAACAAGCAGCAGGCGCTACGAACGGTATTGCGACCTCATTCATTAATATGAGAAATGCCATTGTGCGCGGTATCGCGGCCTGTATGGACGCTATTGGGCAATCCAATATTGCCGGATTTTTTAATGTAGTAAAAGATATTATTTTAACCGCTTCAAACTACGTAGCGGCCTTTATTAAGTTAGTTTTAACCGCAGTAAATGCGATTCGTTCATTATTTGGCATGGGGTCTATTGGAGCTAAAAATGTTGCTTCTTCTGGTGGCCAAGCGGCTAATTCAATGGCAAATGTAGGCAAAGCTGCTCAAGGTTCGACTAAAGACATTGGAAACACTGCCAAGGCTGCCAAAAAGCTTCAGAAACAGCTTGCTGGCTTCGATGAGATGAATGTGCTATCTAAGCAAGATACAGGCGGCTCTGGTGGTTCTGGTGGCTCAGGAGGGGGTGGTGGTGCGCCAAGCTATGATGTTTCCGGCATTGGATTCGATGATTCCGGAATTGGTAAGGGTGTTGATAAGGTTAATGAGATTTTTGAGAAATTAAAGGATAGTCTCAAAATTTTCAATTTCGACAAAATTGGAGAAGCGTTCAAGAGATTTGGCGATGATATTAGTAAATTTATTAAGCCTGCAAAACAAATCTTTGCTGATGTTTGGGAAAGAATTAAGCCATTCATTACTTGGGTTGGAAATGAGTTGCTCCCTGCTTTCTTGAATGCACTTGGAGGGTCGATTAGGTTCCTAGGTAGAGCCATCTCTACAATCTGGAACGCCTATTTGAAGCCTTTTATAGATGTATTTTTAATCCCTATTGCTAACTTCACTGGTGGTGGTATCGTCTTAATATTAAATGCTCTTGGTGACTCATTGAGGTACATTGCCGATAATAAAGGTCTTGCTGAATTTATTATTGGTGTCTCTGTTGCAATCAGCGGTCTTACGGTTGCAATTAAAGCTAAAAATGCGATTGATGACTTTAGCGCTGGTGTACGTACCCTTCGTTCTGTAATGCTATCGTCTCCTGAGGCTATGGTTGCTATGTCTGCAAAGTTAGGCGCACTAAAAACAGCCTTCGTACTAGCAGGAGGTGGTTTTGCAGGATTTAAGGCTGCCGCAATTGCAGCAGCTGTTGGAACTAAGACAGCTGTTTTAGGTGCATTTACCGCAATCATGGCACATCCTCTAATCTTAGCTGGGGCTGGGATTATTGCTGGTGTTGCGTTTATTTTTGGTAGTGTTAAATCTGCTCTCGAACAAACAGATAGTGCGACCAGAAAAGCTGAATCCGCAGCTAAAGCACTTAAGACTGCCAATTCACAACTTTCTGATGCGACCGAAAAGGTTAAAAATACCGAAGAGAGCCTTAATAATGCCAGAAAAGCCGCTGCGGATGCTGGACTGCAGCAAATTCAAGCCATTAAAGACCAAAAACAGGCCCAGGCGGAATTATTACAAATTGAGCGCGATAGAGGTGTAACCTACGAATCGTTAAAGTCTCAAGTAGATAATGGGGTGTTATCATATCAGAATATGACCGCAGCACAGCAAGCTGTTTATGAGGCTGGACTAAAATTAGATTCTGCCAATGAACAAGTTAAGTTGTCTCAAGACAATTTAACTAAGGCCACTAATGATTCTGCTAAGGCCGCAGAGGCACACAAGGCGGCTAAGGATGAGGAATTATCTGCACTGTATGCGAATGCTACTGCACAGGCGGTTATTTCTGGAAAATACAGAAATACTGAAGAGGCTATTAATGCACTTAAAAACGGTACTTTAGAATACAAAGACGAGAATGGGAATATGGTTAAAGCCAATGTCGACGATATTGGCAGACTAGAAGGCGAGACTAAAAAGAAATCAAAAGAAATTACGAAAACTTACAATGATAGTATGACTGGTGTCGACCAGGGTTTCTTTGGACCAATGGGGGTGAGTTTAAGTAGAGTTGGAGAAGATATTTCTAATCTCGCGAAAAATGCTGGGGTTGAATTTGGCAAATTTGCCAATCACGCTAAAACTAAAGCGAGTGAAGCTTGGAACGGCTTAACTTCCGCGTTTAGTGGCGTTGCAAATTGGGCTGGAGAACGCTGGAACGATATCGTAAATGCGTTCAGTGGAGCGTTTCAAGCATTCAGTGATATTGGTCGAAATATCTGGAACGGTCTCAAAGCTGGTATTGGCAATATAGCTAATAGTATGAAGAATATGTTTTCTGGTGCTGTGGACGGCGTTAAAAAGTTCTTAGGTATTCACTCTCCATCAAAACTGTTCATGGGTATTGGTGATTATATGAGCCAAGGTATGAACATTGGCTTCGAGTCTAACCTTGGTGACATGGTTAAATCTGCTAGTGAGCTTAGTAAGGAAATTGATAGTAAGCTAGATTTTGGACCTGCAGTAAATCCTGATTTTGATATAAAGATTGACCATAAAAATTCAATCTTAGGAGATTATATCGACGATATGAAGTCTGCTCCATTCATCTTAAATATTGATGGTGAAAAAGTCTTTGAGGGTGTAGTTAATCGTGCCAATGCTCAGACATTCTTAAGAAATATGGGTGTTTTTGATATTTAATCAACTACTTTTTGTAGTTGACGGTGAAAATTATTTTAATGGCATGATAGATCGTATGAACGTGCAGTCGTTCCTAAAAAATGCGAGCGTCCTAGATATTTAGGGCGCCCGCAACTAAAATAATTTATATTATAATCCAACTTTATTTACGCCATACTCGGCTTGCTCTTGCGTGAACTTCTCATATTTCAATTGTTTAATTAAACCGTCACGACTAAAGGAAGTTGTGTCGAGATAATTTTTCGCCTTTTTTGCTGCTTGCTCATTCCAGTCGACAGAGATGTGATCAACTGCATAAACTGCATCAGCTTCCGGGAATTTTTCATATTTCAATTGATGGATGAGTCCATCTCTAGAAAATGCAGTGAAAGACAAGTAGCTTTCAGCTTTTTTAATAGCGTTCTGTTGGCTAACAGTAGGAGCCACTCCCTTAGAATAAACTACATTAATTGTGCTACCCTCATTCGTTGATTCATTGGCAGCTACTGATTGCTTGATAAAACCACCTGCGGCCACGGTGTCTGAATATTCTTTAACTTCTATACAATTAACCTTGTTCTGTTCGCACCATGTCGCGATATCGTTATATTTCATGTCTTTGAAGTCGATAACAGTGACCTGCTTGGAGCTGTGCATTGGGGTAGAAGTGTTATTATCCTTATTTTGATTACCAATAGCAATCAACACGAATACTACAATAACCCAGAACCACCATTTCTTATAGACTGGTTTTTTATTTGACTCTTTTTCTTCCGCCATGCGAAAATCTCTCCTAAAGATTAAAGTTTATTACTTCAAATATACAACAAACGCTGTGGTTTGCAAGCATAAACCTAATATTTTTTCCATAGATGTTATGCAATAAGCATAAAAATAATCAATGATATAAGCCATAGAGGTGGTGATTCTTTGTAATCTTTGAAAAATGCTGTGGAAAAGTATTTACTTGTGTAGAATGTGCTATAATAAAATTGCTGAGGAGTTAATACTTCTTGGAGGTACTATTCGCCGTGGTTGGCGATGATAAGACGTTTTAACAATTCAACTTTGTCCCGTGTCAATATGTGGCGTAGGTCTAAACAACCACCTGGTTTATGAGCCAGTTAAAACGCGCCTACTCCACATACTGGTACAGGACTTTTTTATTGCTAAAGTGGCATCAATAAGAATGCTAGTTTTTTATGAGATAAACACTTGAAAAAATAAAAATAGGTGCAGTTCTGCACCTATTTAATAGAAAATATGTGTATAAAACAAAATTTAGTTTAATATTATCACTATTCGGATTCAAAAACAACTGTTTGTTTGAATTTCTTTCCTTGTCTATCTATTTCATTAAAGGCAAAACCAAGCAACATATTAATTGTCATGTTGATTGATAGATTTTGCTCCTTAGATAGTGCTTCGACCCTTTTATACAATTCTGGGTGCATAATTCTCAAAGCGACAGGCTTCATATTGTTCCTTTTCTCTCTTTTTATTGTTAGTTCACCTATTGTAGATTTTGCCGACCATCAAGCAGGAAAATTAAACTAATAGATTCACGTTTTAATATTCTATAATAACCGTCCTCACGTGACCGAACGGCATTACTTTTCCGTAAATTTGTTTAGCAAGTGTTTGTATTATTTTGACATCCTCGCTCCCGTATATTAAGACATGAACTCGTAAATAGTTCTCTGCTTTTTCCGAGATTTCATAAGGAAAATAGTTACCGATTAAGTTTATAATAGATTCCCATTCGCTAGATTTTTCAGAGCGAACGATGAATTCTACTATATTAAATTTTGATTTATAGTTCATATTTTCTAAGTGGTCGGCTTGTTAAATCTACTAGCAGAGGTTTTCCTGCTTACTTCTATGATATCAGAAATGATATCATTGTCAATATCAAAATAGTAAAATAATGTAAATAGATACTGTTGTTTTTTTACAACTTTCTGTTGATTAAAATTAAGGCTTATGCTATTATAGGAATACAAGCATATAGTTTTCCCGGAAATTCTATGCTAACTAATTAGCCATTATGTGCTTGTACTTTCATCTCCGGCTTCGTGATAATAGCTCCCTGAAAAGAGCTATTTTTTTGTTTGTATAATACATAAAAAAGAAGTGTCCCCTAAAGAGGGGGCACACTTCTATGAGGTGTTTGTATCCATAGTTAAGAAAAGTTTTCTTTCATCT
>QWCZ01000657.1_pt1 | contig 16426 bp, 17 predicted proteins | sample 1972651 | NCBI WGS metagenome assembly QWCZ01 (sample SAMN09866695, study PRJNA288562) | Human oral metagenome isolate pre1_saliva, whole genome shotgun sequencing... | isolation source: mouth | host: Homo sapiens | place: USA: California
AAATCAATAGAATTTATATTTAGAATTAAATTATTTTCTTCTTTATCTTTGTTATTTTCAGGCATATTAAAATTTTGAGTTTTTATTAAGTTATCAAAATTTTGTTGCTCTTCTCTTCTTTTTTCTATATCTATTTCATCTACTGCATAAGTAAATGAAAACACAGATAAAAATATGAAAATAAATTTTCTATACATAAACTTCCTCTCTCATATATTTATTAAATACTGTTTTTGTTCATTATATATTATTTTTCTTTAAAAATCAAATGTTGATTTAGATATTTAAAAAATAATTGATGCAGTATTAGAAACTTATTTTCTCATAGTGTATGCTATCTAAAGTTAATTTTACTTCATTAAATTTTATTTCATACACTTTTAATTCTTCTCTACATTTTTCAATAACTTCTTTAAACCCTCTCATTTTTGTTGTAAAAATTTCTTCTAAATCAGCTATTGTTTTTTCACTTTCTCTAACATTTCCTTTAGCTTTTATATGTTCTCTTTCACCATGTCTAACTGGTATAGTTGTAAATGCTACATTATTATTTTTCCAAAATTCACTTATTTTTTCTCTTCCTACGAAAGTTGCAAAATATATCATATTGTTTTCTTCGTTATAATAAAAATTAACTATTCTTACATTAGGAAAATCATGAACACTTGTTGCTAAAGCAATCAATTCAGATTCATTCATTATTCTTACAAACTCTTTTTTTGCTTCCATATTTTCAACTCCTATATTAAAATAAATTTTTCTGTATCTTATTTTAACATATTTTTTATAAACGTAAAACTTTTTTAATAAAATTTTATTTTAAATAAGCTTATGGATTATACAGGAAAGTATAAAATAAACATAAAAAAATTAGTCTCTGACGTCCGTATTAGTTCGAAGAGCCTGTGTTTTCATTGAACTCGTAGAACTCATACGGCTGTCAAGAGACTTTATTTATTTCTTATTTATTTCTAGATTCTATAATTTTTTTAGAAATATTTTCTGGAACTTCTTCATATCTTACAAATTCATATTCAAATTGACCCCTACCCTGAGTTAAAGCTCTAAGATCTATTGAATATTTTAATATTTCAGCTTCAGGAACTTCAACATATAGCATTTGTTCTCCACTTTCTAAGTGGTCCATTCCTAAAACTCTTCCTCTTCTCTTATTTAAATCTCCCATTACATCTCCCATATATTCTTCTGGAATTGTAATTTCCATTTTTACAACCGGTTCTAATAAAACTGGTTTTGCTTTTTCTATTCCAGATTTAAAAGCCAATATTGCTGCCAATTTAAATGACAAATCATTTGAGTCAACTGGATGATAACTTCCATCATATAAAGTGGCTTTAAGGTTAATCACAGGATAGCCAGCTAAAACTCCCTTTTCTTTAGCTTCTATAAGTCCTTTTTCCACTGCTGGAATATAATTTTTAGGAACTACTCCTCCCTTTATCTCATCTACAAATTCAAAATCTTTATCAGAATGTTCAAACCTTATAAAAACATCTCCAAATTGACCAGCTCCTCCAGATTGTTTTTTATGTCTTCCTTCTACTTCAGCTTTTCCTAAAATAGTTTCTCTGTAAGACACTATAACATCTTCAAGTTCAGCATGAACTCCAAATTTATTTTTTATTTTACATAAAATTATATATAAGTGTTTTTCTCCTTGTCCTCCTATCAACAATTGTTTAGTTTCATAATTTCTTTTAACTATAAAAGTAGGGTCTTCTTCCATAACTTTTTGTAGTGCTGTACTTAGTTTTTCATCATCATTTTTATCAGCAGGCAAAACTCCCGAAAAAATATTTGGTTTAGGAAATTTTATTTGATTAAAAACTACTGAAAAATTCTTGTCACAAATAGTATCTCCAGTTTGAGTATACTGTAATTTTGTTGTAGCTCCAATATCACCAGCATGCAATTCTTCAACTTCTATTTGTTTATTTCCTTGCATAGTCATAACTTGAGCTATTCTTTCTTTTTTATTTTTAATTGGATTAAAAACCTCTGCTTCTTTTTTTATAATTCCAGAATTTACTTTAAAGAAACTAATTTTTCCTATAAATGGATCGACCAAAGTTTTAAATACTATAGCTGAAAACGGAGTTTCATCTGCTATTTTTACTCTTTTATCTTCATTAGTTTCAGGATCTTTTCCTATTCTTTCTCCACTAAATAATTCAGTAGGACAAGGCATATATCTTTTTAAAAATTCTAAAAGAGTATGTATTCCTATATTTTGTTGAGCTGAACCGACAATAACCGGTACTATATCCCCATTTACAACTCCTTTATGAAGACCTGTTGTTATTTCTTCAGCACTAAACTCTTCACCAGCAAAATATTTATCCATTAACACTTCATCAGTTTCAGCTATCGCCTCAAACAACAAATTTCTAATTTCACTCACATCTATATCTTTAGGTAATGGAGTGTCGACACATTCTTTTCCATTAAAAATTCTACCTTTCATGTCAACTACATTTACAAAACCTTTAAATTCTTCTTTTTCACCTAATGGCAAACAAAAAGGAGCTATTTTTTTGCCGAATTTTTCTTTCAATTCAGCAAGTAATTTAGGATAGTTTACATATCCTTTGTCCATTTTATTAATAAAAATAATTCTAGGAAGTTTTCTTTCTTCTAATAGTTTCCATGCTTTTTCTGTACCAACTTCAACGCCAGCAGTTGCATCCATTACTATAACTGCTGAAGCAGAAACTCTTAAAGATGAAACAACTTCACCTACAAAATCAAAATATCCAGGAGTATCCAAAAAATTAAGTTTCACTTCATCATATTCTATAGGAATTAAAGATGTATTTATTGAAAAAATTCTTTTTACTTCCTCTTTATCAAAATCAGAGATTGTTGTACCGTCTTCCACATTTCCTTTTCTCTTTATGTAATCTTTAACAAAAAGTAAAGATTCCACAAGACTTGTTTTTCCAGACCCTCTATGTCCTAGTAGAGAAATATTTCTAATATTTTCTGTCGTAAAAACTTTCATATATGTTGCCTCCTTTATAATAATTTTCTATATTTTATAACTTTATATATATATTAGTCAATAAAAATTTATAAAATTTGTACTTTTATATTTTTTTTAGTACATTATGTATAAATAATCTGTTTTAAATATATAATATTATACTATTTTATAAAATAAATAAAGTCTCTTGACAGCCGTATGAGTTCTACGAGCTCAATGAACATAGGATCTTCGAACTAATGCGGACATCAGAGACTAACTTTTATTATTTATTTTTATATTTTCCTATAAAAAAAACTACTAAGCATTTTTATTTTCCTTGCTTAATTTTCAAAAAAATAATATACTTTATAAGATATATAAATAATTTTAGGAGGAAAAATGAACCATAGTTTTTTTGAAAAAATATTACTAAATTTAGTGGAAGATTTAGTAGATTTTTTACCAATACTTGCCGGAAAACTTTTAGCTTTTTTATTTTTAATTTTTATTTGGCCAAAACTTACAAGACTTATTTTAAGAAGTATAGATAGGGCAACAAGTTTAAAAAATAGTGACCCTTTATTAATTTCATTTTTAAAATCACTTATAAAGACATTTATGTATATTGCTTTAGCTTTCTTACTCATAGGTGTTGTCGGAATAAAAGCTACTTCACTTGTAACTATTTTAGGAACTGCTGGAGTTGCTGTTGGTTTAGCATTACAAGGAAGTTTATCTAATCTTGCAAGTGGAATTTTAATCTTATTTTTTAAACAAGTATCAAAAGGAGATGTAGTTTCTAGTTTGGATAAAAATATTGAAGGTATTGTAGAAAGTATTCATATTCTATATACAACTATAAAGCAACACAACGGGCCAATAATAATAGTTCCAAATAGTCAAATTGCTAACGCTTCTATAATAAACTATTCAAGAAATCCATATAGAAGACTTGATTTAGTCTACTCTGCCTCATATGATGTCCCTGTAGATAAAGTTATATCAGTTCTACAACAGGTTGCAGAGAATGAAGAAAAAATCATAAAAAATAATTCAGATATGCCAATTACTATTAGTCTTACAAAACAAAATGCTAGTTCTCTTGACTATATGTTTAGAGCATGGGTAAAAAAAGAAGATTTTCTTCAAGCAACTTTGGATTGTAATGTTAGTGTAAAAAAACTATTTGATGCAAATAATATTGAAATTCCATACAACAAAATGGATCTTTATATAAAATCAAATTAATTTTGAATAAAGTTTCTTAACAGCCGTATGAGTTCTACGAGTTCAATAAACACAAGTTCTTAAAACTAATACGGATATTAAAGTCTAATTTTTAATCTTTATAAAATAAAAAAATTATGTATTTTTCATTTAATATACTATAATATAGTGTAGCAATAACAACAAGGGGGTTTTTAATTTTATGAAAAAATTTTTTCTGATGATTTTATCTACATTTTTACTAATTTCTTGTGGAGATAGTAGAGATGAAAATACACTTTATGTTTATAGTTGGGCTGATTATATTCCACAATTTGTTTATTCAGATTTTGAAAAAGAAACTGGTATTAAAGTTGTTGAAGATATCTATTCTTCTAACGAAGAAATGTATACAAAAATAAAAGCTGGTGGAGAAGGTTATGATATAGTAATGCCTTCTAGTGATTATTACGAAATCATGATGAAAGAAGATATGCTTGTAAAGTTAGATAAATCAAAACTTGAAAATACAAACTTTATAGATTCTGTTTATATGGATAAATTAAAAGAATTTGATCCTAATAATGATTATGGTATTCCTTATATGAGAGGAATTACTTGTATAGCTGTAAATAAAAAATTTGTTAAGGATTACCCAAAAGATTACACTATCTATGATAGAGAAGATCTTGCCGGTAGAATGACTTTACTTGATGATATGAGAGAGGTTTTTGTCCCTGCACTAGCTTTAAATGGATATAAACAAGATGCAGACTCTACTGAAGCGATGGAAAAAGCTAAAGCTACTATTTTAAATTGGAAAAAAAATATAGCTAAATTTGACTCTGAATCTTATGGTAAAGGTTTTGCAAATGGAGATTTTTGGGTTGTTCAAGGATACCCTGATAATATTTATAGAGAATTATCTGAAGCTGATAGAGAAAATGTAGATTTTATAGTCCCTCCTGGTGATCAAGGATACTCATCAATAGATTCTTTTGTCATATTAAAAGATTCAAAAAATATTGAAAATGCTTTAAAATTTATAAATTATATTCATAGACCTGATGTCTATGCTAAAATTTCACAAGCTATTGAAATTCCTAGTATCAATTTAGAAGCTGATAAAACAATTACTAAAAAACCTTTGTATGATGTTTCTAAAACTAAAGATGCTCAACTTTTAATGAATATTGGAGATAAGTTAAATATTCAAAACAAATATTGGCAAGAAATTTTAATAGCAAATTAGTAGTTTTTTATAAATGAAGTCCCTTGACAGCCATATGAGTTTTACGAGCACAATAAACACAGGTTCTTCGAACTAATACGGACGTCAGAGACTTTTCGCTATTTAAATTTATACTTTCCTATAGAATAAAATAATAGAAAATAACGGGGGGATAAAATGAAATTTTCTATAAACAAAGAAATCTTAATAGAGATTATGGGAGATTATATAAATATATTAAAAGAAAATCCCATTAAACCTATTTTGGCTGGGCTTTTTATACAAGCTAAAGATGAAAAAATTATCTTTAAAGGAACGAATTTAGAGATAGATTTAATAAGATGTACAGATGGAAAAATAGAAACTGAAGGGCAAGTTTTAATAAAACCAGCCTTACTTTTAGAATATATAAAATTAGTCGAAGAAACTGATATAAATTTTCAAAAAGGAGAAGGTTCTTTAATAGTTAATCACGCTGAATTTTCAATTCTTGATGATAGTTCTTATCCTGAATTAACAGAAACTACCCCAGCTACTATTTTAACAACTAATACAAATAAATTTGCTAATCTATTAGATAAAGTAAAATTTATTACTAGCATTTCCGGTACTAACGATTTACTTTTTAGTTCTATCAAAATGATTTTTAAGGACAATTTTATAGAACTTGCTTCTACAGATTCATATAGATTGATATATTTGAAAGATCAAATTCCTAATAATGAGTATAAAGAAGTTTTAGTACCCGCTGAAAGTGTAAGCATTATACATAAGATTTTTAAAGATTTAGATGAAGATTTCTCTCTTTCAGCAACTGATGAAAAATTAATTCTAACTTGGAAAAATTCTTATTTTAGTTGCAAACTATTATCATTGAGTTTTCCGAATTTTAAAGCACTCATAGAAAGTAATAATAATGATAAAAAGTTTGAATTTAATAGAGAAGAATTAGTTTCTTCATTGAAAAAAGTTATCTCTGTTACTAAAAATAGTAATGATTCAAAAAATGTTGCAACTTTTAATTTCAGAGGAAATGAATTATTGATTAGTGGTTTCTCTACTAGTGCTAAAATCAATCAAAAAGTCTCTATGATAAAAAACGGAGATGATTTGAAACTTGGAATGAATTGTAAATATATAAAAGATTTCATTGATAATATTAATAATAATATAATTATAGAAGCTAAAAATGCTAATTCAATGTTAAGAATTACAGAAGAAAGTAATCCAGACTATATTTACCTTGTTATGCCTGTAAATATAAGAGTGTAATACATTTTCTCCTATAATATTGAAAATAAAGTAAAAAAAAGGAGGTAATAGATATGAAAAATGAAATATTAAATTTAAAACCTGAAAGGGTTTTTCATTATTTTTTAGAATTATCTAAAATTCCTAGAGAATCTGGGAATGAAAGAGCAGTGAGTGATTTTTTAATTAATACTGCAAAAAATTTAAATTTAGAAGTTTATCAAGATAAAACTATGAATGTTGTTATTAGAAAAAAAGCAAGTGCAGGATATGAAAATTCTCCTGGAATAATAATTCAAGGACATATGGATATGGTTTGTGAAAAAGAACCAACATCTGCTCATGACTTTAAAAATGATTCTCTTGATTTATATATTGAAGATGGATTTTTAAAAGCAAAAGATACTACTTTAGGTGCTGATAATGGAATTGCTATTGCTATGGGACTTGCTATTTTAGAAGACAATAGTCTTCAACACCCAAATCTTGAATTATTAGCAACAGTTGAAGAAGAAACAACAATGAAAGGTGCTATGGAATTAGAAGAAAATATTTTAAAAGGTAATCTTCTTATAAATATAGACTCAGAAGAAGAAGCATGGGTTACAGCTGGCTCTGCTGGTGGAAAAGCTATTACTCTTTCTTTCGACTCAAATAAAGATAAAATTAACAAAAATGACTATGATTTTTTTGATATATCTTTAAAAAATCTATTTGGTGGACATTCAGGGGTTGAAATTGATAAAAATAGATTAAATGCTATAAAAGTTTTAACTGAAGTTTTAATCAATTTAAAAAAATCTTCTGATTTTTCTCTTTGTTTTGTAAATGGAGGTTCTAAAGACAATGCCATCCCAAGGGAATGTTTCTATACTTTAGCTATAAGTAAAAATAATACATCTGCTTTTCTTGATGAGTTTAATAAAAAAGTTACTGAACTAACTAAAAAATACATTGTTCAAGAACCTAAAATTCTATTTGAAATAAAAAAATCTGAAGTTGAATACAATGAAATTTTTGAAAATAATATTTTAGATAGACTACTTGCAACTTTATCTGAATTACCAACTGGTGTAAACACTTGGTTAAAAGAATATCCTACTATTGTTGAAAGTTCTGATAATCTTGCCATAATAAAAATAATTAACGATAAAATAAACATAATAATTTCTTTAAGAAGTTCTAATCCAGAAATTCTTAATTCTTTGGAAGATAAAATAAAAAATATAGCTAAAAAATATGCTCTTAATTCAAAATCTAGTAGTGGATATCCTGAATGGAGATTTAGACCAGACTCTCACTTAAGAGATACAGCTATAAAAACTTATGAAACTCTTTTTAATGAAAAAATGCAAGTAAGTGTTATTCATGCCGGACTTGAGTGTGGAGCTATTGCAAAACACTATCCAAATTTAGATATGATATCTATTGGGCCTAATATATATGATGTGCATACTCCAAAAGAAAAAATGGATATTTCTTCTGTTGAAAAATATTATAAATACATTATTGAGCTTTTAAAAAATTTAAAATAAATCTTAAGTTTTATAGTAAATTTAGTTAAATTTTAGTTTTAATTTTATGAATTCGAGGTAAAAAAATGAAAAAAATATTAACAAGTATTGGACTTGCACTAACATTAGTGGCTTGTTCATCATCAAATCCAAATATTATTAGCCATACAACAAAAACATACACAGGTAGAAATTTTGGAAAATATAATGTTGATTCTGAAACTTATGTTTCTAAAGCTCAAAATGAAAGAATACAATTTATAATTTTACACTATACTGCTGGAAATAATGAGGCATCTATAAAAGAGCTTACTTCTGGTAGAGTTAGTTCTCATTTTTTAGTTTTAGATAACGATGACAACACAGTATATAACTTAGTTCCAGTTGATAAGAGAGCCTGGCATGCTGGAAGTAGTTCTTTTGGTGGAAGAACAAATATTAATGACACCTCTGTAGGAATAGAAATTGTTAATGATGGAATTGATAAAAAATATAGAAGTTATCCTACATATCATCCTTATGACCATTATGTTGAATTTAATGAAAAACAAATTGAAAAGGTTGCTGAAATAATAAAAAATACTGCTCGTGAATATAATATTCCAGCAAAAAATATTTTAGCTCATTCTGATATTGCTCCAGGAAGAAAACAAGATCCAGGTGCTAAGTTCCCTTGGAAATTATTATATGATAAATATCAAATTGGAGCTTGGTATGATGAAACTGACAAAGCTCAATTTATGGATGAAAAAGTATTCAATTCACTTTCTATAAAGGATATAAAAAATGAGTTAAAAAAATATGGTTACTCTATCAATAGCAATGATGAGTGGGACAAAGAAGGAAAAGATGTAGTCTATGCCTTTCAATTACATTTCAACCCTAAAAATGCTAGTGGAGTAATGGATTTAGAAACTTATGCTATCTTAAAAGCTCTAAATAAAAAATATTCTAATTAGGTGAAAGTGATGACGGAAAAAGAAATTGAAATTTCTATGAATAAAGCTCTTAAAAAATTGCCTTTTGAATTAAAAAAAATAAAATTTTTTCTTGCTATTATCAAATTTTTTAAGAGAAAATAAAATTTTATAAAAAATAAAGTCTCTTGACAGCCGTCTGAGTTCTACAAGTTCAATGAACATAGGCTCTTCGAACTAATATGAGACGTCAAAGACTAATTTTAACTATTTAATTTTATACTTTTCTATAGAAAAAAGGGCTATTGCATCTTATGAGAAATATATAATTTGCAATAACCCTTTTATTATCCGATCAGATATTGAAAAAGTCTCTTGACAGTCGTATGAGTTTACGAGCTCAATAAACACAAGCTCTTCAAACTAATACGGACATCAGAGACTAATAAGCATTTAAATTTATACTTTCCTATAGAATAAAAAATTTATTTTTTTAGTATAATATAATAAAAAGATTGGAGGCTTTATGTTAGAAGAAAAACTGTTAAAAAAAATAAAAACAATCAATGAAAATTTTATAAATCTAGGCTTCGATTTAGAAGAAGATATTATTGAACTTCTCAATCAAAGAGAAGATATCAAAAATAGAATAGAAAATACTAAATATAAAAAAATGACTTTTTCAAAAGATGAAGAGACAAATTCCTATATTTTAAATTTAGAAGATTGTCAAATAAGTTTCGATATTATAGAAGGGGAAGATGAAGAAGGACCTTGGTTTGAAGTAGAATGTAACATTATTTTCTTTTAAAATTTTTAATTTTACTTTTAGCCATTAAAGGACTTTTTTTAGTATTTTCCAATGTCTTATGATATAATATAGAGTAAAAAAAGTCTCTTGACAGCCGTATGAGTTCTATGAGCTCAATAAACACAGGCTCTTCGAACTAATACGAATTCAGAGACTAATAAGCATTTAAATTTATACTTTCCTTATAAATAAAAAATAAAGAGGTGATCTAATGAAACCAATAGTTGCAATAGTTGGGAGACCAAATGTTGGAAAATCGACATTGTTTAATAATTTAATTGGAGATAAAATAGCAATAGTCGATGACTTACCAGGTGTTACAAGAGATAGATTATATAGAGATACAGAATGGAGCGGTTCTGAGTTTGTTATTGTTGATACTGGAGGACTTGAGCCTAGAAATAATGATTTTATGATGACTAAAATAAAAGAGCAAGCTGAAGTTGCTATGAATGAAGCAGATGTTATTCTGTTTGTTGTTGATGGTAAGGCTGGTCTTAATCCACTTGATGACGAAATTGCTTATATTTTAAGAAAGAAAAATAAGCCTGTTATTCTTTGTGTAAATAAAATAGATAATTATTTTGAACAACAAGATGACATCTATGATTTTTATGGGCTTGGTTTTGAATATCTTGTTCCTATCTCTGGGGGACATAAAGTTAATTTGGGAGATATGCTTGATATAGTTGTTGAAATTATAGGAAAAATAGAATTTCCAGAAGAAGAGGAAGATGTTCTAAAACTTGCTGTAATAGGTAAACCTAATGCTGGAAAATCTTCTTTGGTTAATAGACTTTCAGGGGAAGAAAGAACAATAGTTAGTGATATTGCTGGGACAACTAGAGATGCTATCGATACTTTAATTGAATATAAAGACAATAGATATATGATTATAGATACTGCTGGAATAAGAAGAAAATCTAAAGTTGAAGAAAGTCTAGAATATTATTCTGTATTAAGAGCTTTAAAAACTATAAAAAGAGCTGATGTGTGTATTTTAATGCTTGACGCTAAAGAAGGACTTACAGAACAAGATAAAAGAATAGCAGGTATTGCTGCTGAAGAATTAAAACCTATTATTGTTGTTATGAATAAATGGGATTTAGTAGAAAATAAAAATAATAATACTATGAAAAAATTAAAAGAAGAATTGTATAATGAATTACCTTTCTTGTCTTATGCACCAATAGAATTTGTTTCTGCTCTAACAGGACAAAGGACAACAAATCTTCTTGAAATTTCAGATAGAATTTATGAAGAATACACAAAAAGAATTTCCACTGGTCTTTTAAATACTGTTTTAAAAGATGCTATTCTTATGAATAATCCTCCTACGAGAAAAGGAAGACTGATTAAAATTAACTATGGAACACAAGTATCTGTTGCACCTCCTAAATTTGTTTTATTCTGTAACTATCCAGAATTAATTCATTTTTCATATGCTAGATATATTGAAAATAAATTTAGAGAAGCTTTTGGTTTTGATGGTTCTCCAATTATGATTAGTTTTGAAAGTAAAAGTTCAGATGAATAAAAAATTTTTGAGACTGTGAAAAAAAGTCTGTAAATATTTAAATGAATAGTCTTCTATGGTAGAATATAAAATATCGTAGGAGGCTATTTTTATCAAAGAAAAAAAAGAAGTTTACAAAGTAAAACCATTAACAGAAGGAAAAAAGAATATTATTGCTACTTTAATTGAAGAGTATGATATTAAAACTGCTGAAGATATTCAAGAAGCTCTTAAAGATCTTCTTGGAGGAACTATCAAATCTATGATGGAAGCTGAGATGGATGAGCATATTGGATATGAAAAGTATCAACATTCTGATGCTACTAATTATCGTAATGGTGTAAAAAAGAAAAAAATGACTATAATAGAACAGATGATTTTATAATAATTTTTTATAAATATGAGGGGGTTTTATGAAAAAGATTTTTTTAATTTTATCTTTATTTTTTGTATTTTGTGTGAATGTTTTTGCTTATCCATCAGATTTTTTTAAAAGTTATCCTAATGGAAATATAAAAATAGATATAGACTGGGATAACGGAAAAGGATATTATGATGCTAATTTCTATGATGGTAAAAATAATAAAGTGAAAGCCAAAAAGGACTGGGAAAATTTTTGGGATATTAATTCTTTTCAAGAATTTTATGATACTTTAAAAAATGAATATTCAAATCAAAAAATAAAAGTACTAATAAATATTACAAATGAAGAACATCCTATTGGAATGTTTCTTAATGCAAAATTTTATAATTCTAAGGGTATTCTTGTAAGAGAAGCCAATAATGATAGATTTTCTCATAATACAAAAATATATGATGGTAATGGAAAGTTGATAAATGAAACAGAAAATAATATCCAGCAAAATGAGTTTATATTTAAAGAATATGGTAAAAATAGTAAACTTTTAAATGAAACATACATTTCATTTGATTATAATCAAATTGGGGTAAAGGCATATAACAATAATAATATTCTTATAATGGAAAGTTCTTATACTATAAAGAATTTAGATTTTGATAATGTAAAAATAATAATGTCTAATTTATTTAAGAATGCTAATTATCAAAATGTGCTTGATGGTTATGAAAAGTTTTATGATGATAATGGAAATTTAGAATTGGAAAATATTTATAAAAATGGAGAACTTATTGATACTAAAAAATATGATATAGAAAAAAATATTTTAAATAAAAATAATAATTATATTTCAAATATAAATAACAATCAAAATATAGTAGATAATACAAATAAAGAAAGTAATAACTTGAATAATAATAATACTTCTTCATATACTTTACCTATTTTGATTATCTCAATTTTAGTTTTAATTCTTATTATTAATGTATATAGACTTTTCTTTAAAAAAAATAAAGAGAAAAAATTAAAATATTTTGAATATATAGATTTAGAAGATAGAAAGGCTGTTAGATACAAAGGTAATTTACTTAATTCTTCTATAAATTATAAATTTCTTTGTAATAGAAAAAGTATTTTACTTTTTATTACATATAAAAATGGCTCTCCTACAAGCATTAAGTTCAGTGTCTCTAATTACTATATTGATATAGATATAAAAAAATTAACTAATAATCTTGAAGCTAAAATTAATTGTTATATTGGAACTTATAAAATTTATACAGCAAATGGAAAATTTAAGTTTCTAGATTGGATGTATGGAAATATGGATCCTAAAAATGAAATTGATAACTTTGTTGAAAATGAAAAAGAAGTCTTTTATTATTTAGAATCTTTTTCATTTTTAGAAAATATTTTTTCTCCTATACTTTCAGCAGAAACTTTAAATTTTGAAGAATTTTTAAATTTTATTATTTTAGATGGAACTATTGAAGAATACTATAAAAATGGAAAGATTTTAATGAGAACTCCTTTTAAAAATAGTTTGAAAAGTGGAAAGATGGAAGTCTTTTATGAAAGTGGAAAAATTAAAGTTGAAATTCCTTATAGTAGAGGTGTTGTTGACGGAATTGCCAAAGAATATTTTGAAAGTGGTAGACTTGCAAAAGAAATTCATTATAAAGATGGAAAAGAAATCTTCTATAAATCTTACTTTGATAATGATAAGAAGCAAGAGAAAGAAAAATACTCTAATGGGTATAGTAAAGATAACCCTAACAGATATTATGCAATACTTGGAGTTAATAAAAATATTACAAAAGATGAGTTGAAAAAGGCATATCGTGAATTAGTCAAAAAATATCATCCTGATAAATTTGAAAATTCATCTAAAAAAGAGAAAGAAAAAGCTGAAAATAAAATGAAAGAAATTAATGAAGCTTATGATTATTTAATGAAAAATTTTATATAAATTAATGGGAGGGAAAAATGTATGGAAATTCTTTTAATTTTTGCAGTTATTGGTTTTGTATTTGAAATTAAAAAAATTATGGAAAAAGATGAAAAAGGTGAAAAAAGAGAAGCTTACTATCCTAATGGAAAATTACTTGCTAGAGCTTATTTTAATAAAAAAGGTGAAATCAATGGTATAGAAGAAAGATTTTATGAAAGTGGGGTAATTAAAGCTAAAATTGAGTGGAAAAATGGAAAAATAGAAGGAATTTGTGAAAATTATTATGATAATGGAAGATTGGAGTCAAGAATTCCTATTAGAAATGATGTTATATGGGGAACAGTTGAAAATTATTATAGAAATGGAAAATTAAAGTCTAAAGTATATTATAGATGTGGTGTTGAAGAAAAAGTTTTAGAATCTTACAATGAACTAGGTGAAAAAGAGAAAAAACTTGATTTAGATAGTTTATTAAATAGAAATAATAAATAATAAATTTTATAATAAAATGTGGGGAGGTAAAATGATAACTATATTAATGCTAATGCTAAAAGGATTTATATTTTGGGGAATTTTAATCCTTTTAATTTTAGCTTTTATAATGATAAGAATAGCTTTAAAAGGAATAAGATTATATGAGTTTTATTATCCAAGTGGTAAAGTAAGTTCCAGAGCTTATCTTAACAGATATGGCGAATTTGAAGGCTTAGAAAAAAAGTTTTATGAAAATGGAAATCTTAAAGCTAAAATAAAATGGAGAAAGAATATATTAAATGGGATTTCATATTTTTATTATGAGGATGGGAATCTCGAATCAATAATCCCTTATAAAAATGGAATAATAAATGGAGTTGTTACCCATTTTTATGATAATAGAAAATTAAAATATAAATCACTATTTAAAAATGGAATAGAAGAAAAAATTTTAGAATCTTATGATAAAGATGGAAATAAAATTAATTAGAATTTATAGTAAATTTGAAAAGAAAATAGGAGGATTATGATTACTTTACTAACTTTAATATTTTTATATTTCTTTAAAATAGATTTTTTATATTTACAAATATTTAATGTTGTTTTTTATTTTTATGCTACTCTTTTATATTTTAATGAGCATGAAAATAAATATGAAATATATACAAATTTTAATTATGACTACAAGGAACCTTATTATTTTCCTGAACCAAAAGCAAAATTTAAAAAAATAAGAGATTTTATTGGTTTGATGTTATTCAATACTATATATAGATTTTTTGGAATAGGATTTGTTAAATTCTTTTATAGCTTTGCTATTTCAGCAGTATATCTTGAAAAATTTTTTTCAATGGATGTATTTTTTATGGCATTAAAAGTAGATTTAGCAGTTATTTTAGGTTCTATCCTTGGAAACCTTTCTGGCTATTTATCTTGTGCTTTTAATAAAAAATATGAAGAATTTTAAATGGAACTAAAATATAAAATAAATTTATAAGAAGTGATTTTTATGACAAACAATTAAAAAATAATAGAATTAATAGGAATTTTTGAAAAAGCAAAAAATAAATTTTTAAAAGAAGAAAAAGAAATCATTGAAATAGATGTAAATGAAAGAACTTTATCAGCAAGACTAATGTTTCATCTACAAACTATATTACTAGAAGATAAATTATACAGAGAAAAATATAAAACTTATTCCGTTGATTGTGAATATAACAGAATAAATGAATACAAAATAAAAACTTTAAAAAGATATGAAAACTTTGAAATAGATGATAATTCAGATAAAATTAGAAAAATTTTCCCTGATATTATTCTTCATAAAAGAAAAGAGGAAGATAACCTAATAGTTATTGAAATGAAAAAATCTACTTCCAATAATAAAGATTGCAAAGAAAAAGATAGAGAAAGATTAAAAATTATGACTGATCTTAATGACCCAAACAATTTTAATTATACTTTGGGAGTATATTTTGAAATAGATACAACAGGCAATAATAATCATATAATTGAGTTCTTTGTTAATGGAAAAGAATATAAAAAAAGCTGAAAATAGAATCATTGGTATTTTAAACCTGATTCTATTTAAAGATTTATAAAAAATATAGAAAATTTTAAACATATTGAAAAGCTAATTTTGATTCCTAAAAAAGTTTCAAAATTTTTTTTATAAAAATATTTTTTTTAAACTTTTTTTACATTACTTTAGTCTAAAAGATATAAATAATAAAAATAAAATTTTTTTCTCTCCCCCCAGATAGAAAAAATTCCGACTCTCTCTTGAGAGTCGGACATTCCCAGTAAAATAATAAAATTGTAAATAGATACCCTAATATCAATGCTAATTCCCATTTAAAAGTCCAATTTCTTAGGACTTTTTTTTTATAAATTTATTTTAAAATTATACACAAAATTTGAACTTGTATTTTTTAAATAATATTCTATTAAAGTTACGAGTGTTAAAGAGAATTCTCAAGTTTTTATTCTCAAAAATTCTTTTAATTATGCTAAGTTATACTCTAAACTTTTTCATCAACACTATTTGACAAATAACCCTAATTTTTCTATTTAATTTTATACTTTCCTTATAAACAAAAAAACACATCTAAAAGATGTGTTAAAATTCATAAATGGCGCTTCTTGATGGACTCGAACCAACGACACTGCGGTTAACAGCCGCATGCTCTACCGACTGAGCTAAAGAAGCAT
>QWCZ01001693.1_pt1 | contig 16420 bp, 15 predicted proteins | sample 1972651 | NCBI WGS metagenome assembly QWCZ01 (sample SAMN09866695, study PRJNA288562) | Human oral metagenome isolate pre1_saliva, whole genome shotgun sequencing... | isolation source: mouth | host: Homo sapiens | place: USA: California
TGCAGCCGAATCGAAGTTGAACGCGTTGGAGAAAATCTGACCGAACACGTCAGGAATCAGGGAAATATTGGTAGCAATGATGAAGAGTGCTATGACGAGGTATAAAACCGCCATCAGCGGAACGATGATTTCCGCGGCTTTGGATACGCGGCGGATACCGCCGAAGATAATCGGGGCGGTCAGAATGACCAGAGCGACGCCGACATAGTGTTGGTCCCAGCCCCATGCCGCTTTGGTGGTATCGGCGATGGTATTGGTCTGTACGGCTTCAAATACAAAGCCGAAACAGAAAATCAGGCTCAAGGCGAACAAAACGCCCAGCCATTTTTGTCCCAGGCCTTGCGTGATGTAGTAGGCAGGGCCGCCGCGGAAGTGGTGGTTGTCGTAGTCCCGGACTTTAAAGAGTTGGGCCAGCGAAGATTCGACAAACGCCGAACTCATGCCGATTAAGGCGGTTACCCACATCCAGAACACCGCACCCGGCCCGCCGAGTTTGATGGCAATTGCCACACCGGCGATGTTGCCCACACCTACGCGGCTGGCAAGGCCGGTTACAAATGCTTGAAATGGGGTGATGCCGTGCGGATCATCACCTTGTTTGCGGCCGCCGATCATTTCTTTGATACTGCGCCCGAGCAGGCGGAATTGCACGAAACCTGTGGCAATGGTAAAGAAAATACCCGTACCCAAAAGCATATAAACCAAGTATGACCACATCGGGTCGTTGATGGTGCCGACCCAGCCGTGCAGCCATTCGGTGAAGTTTCCGTTCATCGTATGTTCCTCTAAAGTTGAAGTTGTCCGGGTGCGGCGGTGCATCCGAAGCGTATCCGTATTCCACAGACAGGTTAACAGGTTTTAAATTTTGTAAATGCTATTCTAGCAGATTGTCAACAAATTCAGAAAAATTTACATCGCCGTCCGTCAAGGCGTTAGAATCCTATTTTGTTTGGAGGGAGTAAGATGAAACTGCCTGTTTTTGCCGTAACCTCGGGCGAGCCTGCCGGTATCGGGCCCGATATCTGTCTGGATTTGGCGTTTGCACGCCTGCCTTGCCGCTGCGTGGTTTTGGGCGATAAAAACCTGTTGGGCGCACGTGCCGGGGCTCTGGGGAAAGATGTCGTCCTGCGCGACTTTGATCCGGAATCAGGCGGTATATCGGAAGACGGCATACTCGAAGTGCTGCATATTCCGACTGCAGAACCGGTCGAGGCCGGGAGGCTCAATCCCGCCAATGCCGCTTATGTGCTGCAACTTTTAGACACTGCGCTCACAGGCATTTCAGACGGCATCTTCGACGGCATCGTCACTGCACCTTTACACAAAGGCATCATCAACGATGCACATGCCTGTACGGGATTTTTCAGCGGACATACCGAGTATCTGGCGGAAAAAAGCGGTACGGAGCAGGTTGTGATGATGCTTGCCGGCAAAGGTCTGCGTGTCGCCCTCGTAACGACCCATCTGCCGTTGAAAGATGTTGCCGCTGCCATTACGCGGCCGTTGATAGAGTCGGTTGTCCGCATCCTGCATCACGATTTAAAACACAAATTCGGCATCAAAAATCCCAAAATCCTTGTCGCCGGACTCAATCCCCACGCCGGCGAAGGCGGACACCTCGGACATGAAGAAATTGAAATCATCATTCCGACGCTGGAAAAACTACGCCTCGAAGGCATCAATGCAGCCGGCCCTTTCCCGGCAGATACGCTGTTTCAACCGTTTATGCTGGAGGGTGCGGATGCCGTACTGGCCATGTACCACGACCAAGGGCTGCCCGTGTTGAAATATCACAGTTTCGGACAGGGTACGAACATTACGCTGGGCCTCCCCTTTATCCGCACCTCCGTCGATCACGGTACGGCGCTTGACTTGGCGGCAACCGGCAGGGCGGATTCAGGCAGCCTGATAACTGCCGTGGAGACTGCTGTCGAAATGGCGGGGCGGAAGGTTTGAACGCAATCATAAAAAAGCCGTCTGAAATTGGTTCGGACGGCTTTTTTATCAAAATCTCATGATGGGTTGAGGCACATCTGCGGTTTTGCTTTTTCTTTGTAAGCCGCCTTTTCAGTACAGTCCGGCGGTTCGGATGATGCGGTGCAAATATGGTTTTAAAGACGGCAAAAGGGGTTCTGCAAAACAGAACCCCTTTTGCCGTCTTTTTTACCGTTACCGTATCAGTCTTTTCTGGTTTCAATCAGAATCATGTTTTCAGCGGGAACGGTTACCGGTTCAAGCGGCTTGGGCTGTTCGGAACGACGCATGCCGCGTTCGGTTTGAACTTCGGGTTGAGCCGCCCATGCCTTTAATGCGGCGGTATCGGTTTCAACCAGGATGAGCCCGTAGCTTTGTCCGGGTTCTTGCACCTGACTTGCGGCGGCAGTGGCGTTTTCAGACGGCATTTCCTGTGCTTCGGCTTTCGGTGCTACGCCTTCGGGAAGGATGGCTGCAACGGCCTGACGGATTTTTTCTGCCGCATCATAAACCAGTGCGTCGTTGTTTGAAACGGCGGGAGATGCTGTCGGAACGTCCCTTTCTGCAACCGGTTCGGCAATGCTGACGGTAATCGGAGCATTTGCATCGTTTTCCCCGAAAACATGGGCGACAGCGGAACGGACTTTGTCGGCGGTATCGCGGATATTCAGGTATTGTTCGATTTTAGAGGCAGAGGGGATGTTGCGTTTCTTACCGTTTTGCCGGCGGTCGCGCTGATTGTTGCGTTCGCGGCGTTCTTTGCCTTCGCGTTTGCCGCGTTCTTGACGGCTGCGATCGGACTGCTGCCTGCTGCCTTTGCCTTCTGCCGCGACCGGTTCGGAGGGTACGTTTTGCTCTGTCTGTATGCCCGTTTCGACAGCAGCTGCAGTTTCGGCGGCAATTTGGTTGCGTTCGTTGCGGTTGCCGTTGCGGCGGCGTTTGCCGGACGGGACTTCGGTTTCAGACGGCATGGTATCCGCAACGGGGGCAGGAGCCTGATTGATGCGTTCTTGGATTTCCGCTTCATTGGCACGTTCGGCAGCACGGTTGTTGCGGCCGTTGCGGCGTCTGCCGTCGTTGTTGTGCGTCTCGGCTTTTGCGTTACGGGCCGGCTGTTCGTCGTCTTTGCCGGCAACTTCGCGGACTTCTACCTTGCTGCCTTCGCGTTTACTGCGGCGCGGTGTTTGACGGCGGCTGTTGTTACGGTTTGCGGCGGTGCGTTTTCCGGAGGTTTCTGCAACGGGCTGGGCTTCGGTTGTGCTGCTGCCGAAAATGTGTTTCAGCCATGCTTTGAAGCTGTCCCACCAGGAATTTTGTTTTTTCTCGGCAACCATCGGTGCGGGCTGTGTATGGCGCACGCCTTTGACGGCGGGTTCGGGACGGGCGGCTTTGGCTTTTTCGCTGCCGAAAGGTTTGGCGGATTCGTCTTCTTCCGGCTCGGCAACGCGTTTGTAGCTCGGCTCGCCGTCTTCTTCTACGTCATCGATACGGATGCGGTTGATTTCGTAGTGCGGATTTTCCAAGTGGATGTTTGGAATCAGGACGACGTTCACATCCAAGCGCTCTTCCATTGCAAACAGTTCGGCGCGTTTTTCGTTCAACAGGAAGGTGGCAACATCGACAGGCACTTGCGCGCGTACTTCGCCGGTGTTGTCTTTCATTGCTTCTTCTTGAATGATGCGCAAAACGTGCAGGGCGGTGGATTCGATGCCGCGGATGACGCCGGTGCCGGCACAGCGCGGACACGCAACATGGCTGCTTTCGCCCAAAGCCGGTTTCAAACGTTGGCGGCTCAATTCCAAAAGGCCGAAGCGGGACAGTTTGCCCATTTGCACGCGTGCGCGGTCTTTTTTGAGCGCGTCGCGCAGGACGTTCTCAACATCGCGCTGGTGTTTCGGATTTTCCATGTCGATGAAGTCGATAACGACCAAACCGCCCAAGTCGCGCAGGCGCATTTGGCGCGCGACTTCTTCGGCGGCTTCCATATTGGTTTTGAACGCGGTGTCTTCAATGTCAGAGCCGCGTGTGGCACGTGCAGAGTTAACGTCGATGGAAACGAGGGCTTCGGTATGGTCGATGACGATCGCGCCGCCGGAAGGCAGGCTGACGCTGCGCGAAAACGCACTTTCGATTTGATGTTCGATTTGGAAGCGGGAAAACAGCGGCGTGTGGTCTTCGTAGAGTTTCAGACGGCCTATATTGCCCGGCATGACGTAGCTCATGAACTCGGCAACTTGGTCGTAAACTTCTTGATTGTCCACCAAAATCTCGCCGATGTCGGGGCGGAAATAGTCGCGGATGGCTCGGATCAGCAGTGAGCTTTCCATAAAGAGCAGGTAGGGGTCATGATGTGCTTTTCCTGCTTCCTCGATGGCCTGCCAGAGTTGTTTGAGGTAGTTCAAGTCCCATTCCAACTCTTCCGCACTGCGGCCGATGCCGGCGGTACGGGCGATGATGCTCATGCCGTTCGGAATGTCGAGTTCCGCCATAGCGGCTTTCAACTCTTGACGCTCTTCACCTTCGATACGGCGGGATACGCCGCCGCCGCGCGGGTTGTTCGGCATCAATACCAGATAGCGTCCGGCGAGGCTGATGAAGGTGGTCAGCGCCGCGCCTTTGTTGCCGCGCTCGTCTTTTTCGACTTGGACGATGACTTCCATGCCTTCTTTGAGCACGTCTTGGATGCGCGCGCGTCCGCCTTCGTAGTCTTGGAAGTATGAGCGGGAGACTTCTTTAAACGGCAAGAAGCCGTGGCGGTCGGTTCCGTAATCCACGAAACACGCTTCCAGCGACGGCTCGATGCGGGTAATGATGCCTTTGTAGATATTGCCTTTGCGCTGTTCTTTGCCCAGCGTTTCGATGTCCAAGTCCAAAAGGTTTTGGCCATCGACGATGGCAACGCGCAGCTCTTCGGCCTGCGTTGCGTTGAATAACATTCTTTTCATGATCACCTCGTGGGCAGGCGGCGTTCAGACGGCACATGCCCGGTTCGGCACTCCGGAATGCTGGGTTTTCCGATGTTCTCGGATGGAACCGGTAATCAGTTTTTGAGTTGAAAATCCGCAGGGATGCACGTTCCGAGGAACCGTGTGCGGAAGGGTCGGATAAAGAAGGCAATAAAGATCGATGCGGCGGTCTGTCTGCCGCGTTCCGAGCGGTATGGTCGGAAAAATGGGAGGCCGGCTTCTTCTTGTTATCGTTATGCCTGTGTTTTCGGGCGGTTTGCGTTTGGGGCTCGGGCCCGGCTGCCGTCTTACTTCCGCTCCGAAACGGCAAAATCAATTCAAACTTGACTACGTTCTGCGCCTGCCGGCTTGGAACAGGCGCAGGGAAAATGCTTTGCGGAGTGCTTTTTTAATATAAAATCCGATTTTAACAGTAAACCGTTTCAGGGCGCGTCGGGCGCGCTTTTTGCTGAAACGGACGTTCGGATTATAGATGAAAACGCACGAAATAAGCAAAGATTCGGTCAGCTTGATAGGGGTTGCCGAACATGAGGCGGGTCAACGCCTTGATAACTATCTGATAAAAATCCTCAAGGGTGTTCCCAAGAGCCATATCCACCGCATTATCCGCGCCGGCGAGGTGCGGTTGAACAAGAAACGCTGCAAACCCGACAGCCGTATTGCGGAGGGAGATACGGTGCGGATTCCGCCTGTGCGCGTGGCGGAGAAGGAAATGCCGTCTGAAAGGCGTGCCGCCGTACCGGCGCGTGCGTTTGAGGTGGTGTATGAGGACGACGCGCTGTTGGTGGTCAATAAGCCTTCCGGCGTGGCGGTACACGGCGGCAGCGGCGTGAGTTTCGGCGTTATCGAACAGTTGCGCCGCGCCCGTCCGGAGGCGAAGTATTTGGAGTTGGTCCACCGTTTGGACAAGGATACGAGCGGCTTGTTGATGGTGGCGAAGAAACGCAGCGCGCTCGTCAAACTTCACGAAGCCATCCGTAACGACCACCCCAAAAAAATCTACCTTGCGCTGGGGGTGGGCAAACTGCCGGACGACAATTTCCATGTCAAACTGCCCTTGTTCAAATATACCGGCGCACAAGGCGAAAAGATGGTACGCGTCAGCGAGGACGGGCAGGCTGCGCATACGGTGTTCCGTGTGTTAAGCCGTTTTTCAGACGGCATTTTGCACGGTGTCGGGCTGTCGCACCTGACTTTGGTGCGGGCAACGCTGAAAACGGGTCGTACGCACCAAATCCGCGTGCATCTGCAATCTCAAGGCTGTCCGATTGCGGGCGACGAACGCTACGGCGATTATCAGGCGAACCGTCGTTTGCAGAAGTTGGGTTTGAAGCGGATGTTTTTGCACGCGTCCGAGCTGCACTTGAACCATCCGCTCACGGGTGAGCCGCTGGTGTTGAAGGCGGAGCTGCCGCCGGACTTGGCGCAGTTTGCGGTGATGTTGGAAAACGGGACGAAAATGTGAACCCCGATGCCGTCTGAAGCCTTCAGACGGCATCGGGACGTGAAAGTATGTGGGGACAGACGAATATGGTTGATAAAAAAAGCCCTTTGATTGCCGTCAGTGTCGGCGAAGCGTCGGGCGACCTGTTGGGGGCGCACCTGATACGCGCCATCCGAAAGCGTTGCCCGCAGGCGCGGTTTACCGGCATCGGCGGGGAACTGATGAAGGCGGAAGGTTTCGAGAGCCTTTATGATCAGGAGCGGCTGGCGGTGCGCGGTTTTGCCGAGGTGGTAAAACGCCTGCCGGAAATTTTACGGATACGCAGGGGGCTGGTACGGGATTTGCTGGCTTTGCAGCCCGATGTGTTTGTCGGCATCGATGCGCCCGATTTCAATCTGGGTGTGGCGGAAAAACTGAAACGGGCGGGCATTCCGACCGTGCATTATGTCAGTCCGTCGGTTTGGGCGTGGCGGCGGGAACGCGTGGGCAAAATCGTGTATCAGGTCAACCGCGTGCTGTGCCTGTTCCCGATGGAGCCGCAGCTTTATCTTGATGCGGGCGGACGTGCGGAGTTTGTCGGTCATCCGATGGCGCAGCTTATGCCCTTGGAAGACGACCGTGAAACGGCGCGGCAAACTTTGGGCGTGGATGCCGGCATCCCCGTATTCGCCCTGCTGCCCGGCAGCCGCGTCAGCGAAATCGATTATATGGCGCCGGTGTTTTTTCAGACGGCATTATTGTTGTTGGAACGCTATCCCGCCGCACGCTTCCTGCTGCCTGCCGCAACGGAGGCGACAAAGCGGCGTTTGGCGGAAGTTTTGCAGCGGCCGGAGTTTGCCGGATTACCGTTGACGGTAACCGACAGACAGTCTGAAACGGTGTGCAGGGCGGCGGATGCGGTGCTGGTAACGAGCGGTACGGCAACTTTGGAGGTGGCGCTGTGCAAGCGTCCGATGGTCATCAGCTACAAGATTTCGCCGTTGACCTATGCTTATGTGAAACGCAAAATCAAAGTGTCGCATGTCGGCTTGCCGAATATCCTGTTGGGTAAGGAGGCCGTGCCGGAGCTGCTTCAACATGATGCCGTACCGGAAAAACTGGCGGCGGCGTTGGCGGACTGGTACGAACACCCCGATAAGGTTGCCGCGCTGCAACAGGATTTCAGGGCGTTGCACCTGCTGTTGAAAAAAGATACGGCGGATTTGGCCGCGCGCGCGGTTTTGGAAGAGGCGGGATGTTGAGCGGTTAATGGATTATCTTCCTGAAGCAGCACGTATTACAAAGTGCTTCGCTTTCGTTCCATTGTTCATTGGGGTAGAGTTTAGGGGAGATGATGTTTAAGGGTGGAGTGATGGGCACATTTTAAGTTAGGGTTGGTGTTGGTTAAAACAAAAAATGGTTTCAGCCTGAAATGAAATATTTCACGTTAAAACATAGTTTTAGCACATGAGACTGAACTGCGCGGGCAACGAGTTGCTCACCCTACCATGTAACAGTTCGCATTAATTGCACAGGCTACGCTTGCTGTGAATTAATTATCTTCCATTTGCTTCTTAATTTCTTCAAACCATGCATCTTCAACATCTTGCGGTAAAGCAAGTAATTCAGATTCAGATGACAAGATTAAATTATATTGATAATTTGCTGATAAGCTATTCTTTTTTATATCATAAATCATTTTAATTTCAGTTGGCATAGGTTGGTTAGATTTCTGACAAATAGAATTTAGTTTTTCTAAATCTTCCATAAGTATGTCTAATACTTGAATTTGATGGTCAAGATTGACTTCTGGAATTTCTTGATTAACAAGATGTCGTTGTACAAGTTTTCCTTTAACAGAGAAAAAACATCCAGCACCACTAACACGAGGTTCAAAAGCTGCATAAATGTAAATTTTATCAGCCTTACCTTGAACATATTCCAAACAAATAGAAACCATATCTGCTTGTAATTCACTAAAATAATCTTCAAAAATCATAAAAAATCCTTGTTTCATAAATTATTAATATTAATTCTAGTTGGTTTACCATCAATCCAATAATATCCAACAAATCGTGTAGGGCGTCTTGTACCTGCTGCATATTCAATTTGCATTTGGATTTTAACATTTTTCCCTGATTTAATTGCTTCCGCCCATTTATTCTCCAAAACTTTATACGCACTTAAGTTTACATCTTTGTGCTGTGACACTAAATTATCTAAATTGGGCGAACCTCCAAATCTATCTCCAATTAAATGTCCTGCATGGTCTTGCCCCTTGACTTTATCAGGAGTTTTTGAATTATGCTTTAATCTATCTCTCTGTGTTAATTGCAAAAAAGGGGGAGAAATTGTGATTAATGGCACAGCAACCAATAAATATTTAAGAGGAATTCCAAATGAAACAGAACTGGCCCGAATGGGATTAAGGTTAAAATATAATGGGCCGTTAAAGGAAGAGTTTAAACAACTGAAATTTCATCTGAGCAATGGAGGCGACTTGAGATCAAGGATTTATAAAACCATTGTTTTTGAAAAGGTAAAATAATATGACAACTTATACTATTCCAAGAAAAGATTATCAATTTCTATATATATATGAGGGCACTCTATTAAACTATACTTTGAAAAATAATGAATTTCATATCATCGTTAATTGTGTGGATTATCCAGATTTACCTCAAGAAATCCCTATGCCTAATTATTCAGACTGGGTAAAAATTAAATTCAAGCAGTTCAGCTATTTGAAATTTGTCTATGGATACGCCACAAAGAACCGAGATAAAGATATCGATAATACATTGGAGCTTGGCGAGTTAAAGCAAGATGATGAAATCTGGGATTATGGAGGTACGCTGGAATTGATAGGCGGTGGGTATGATCTTCTGACTGCTTTTAGGATAGATATAGTTTGCCAGGAAATAGAGTTAGAATTTTTAGATCAGGAGAGTTTTAATTAAACAAGCCGTAGCTTGTCATGCTGCGCAAGCAACTTTATTGATATGCCGACACGGAGCCTGTCGGCAAAATGCCGTCTGAACAATATCTTTTCAGACGGCATTTTGTATGGGGGTTAACGGTTGTTCAGCCCGAGTACATCCTGCATATCGTACAAACCCGTTTTGCCGTTGACCCAAACTGCGGCGCGGACGGCACCGGCGGCAAAGGTCATGCGGCTGCTGGCCTTGTGGGTGATTTCCACGCGCTCGCCGTCGGTGGCGAAGAGGGCGGTGTGGTCGCCGACGATGAGCGATGACTTCGCCCATGCGTAACGCGGTGCCGCTGGGGGCATCGACTTTGTGGCGGTGGTGGCCTTCGATGATTTCGATGTCGTAGCCTTCGTTTAATACGCGTGCGACGGTGTCGAGGATGTGGAAGGTGAGGTTGACGCCGACGCTGAAGTTGGCGGCGAAGACAACGCCTGTTTTTTCGCCTGCGGCTTGGATGGCGGCTTTGCCCGCATCGTCGAAGCCTGTTGTGCCGATGATGATGTTGACTTGTTTTTCAACGCATTTTTGCAGGTGTTTGAGGGTCGGCTCGGGGCGGGTAAAGTCGATGAGTACATCGCTTTGTGCGAGAACGGCGTCAACGTCGTCTGAAATGGCGATGCCGGTTTTGAGTCCGACGGCGTAGCCTGCGTCCAGCCCGAGGGCTTCTGAGCCTGAGTGTTCGAGCGCGCCGGAAAGGACGGTATCGGGATGGTTGTTGACGGCTTCAACCAATACGCGCCCCATGCGGCCGTTGACGCCTGCGATGGCGATTTTGAGCGGTGTCATGTGTGTTCCTTATTGTTTGTCTGCGTTTTGTTTCGCGCGGAGGGCTTCGGCGGCATTTTGGAGGGCGTCGCCTTCGGCGCGGACGAGCACGCCGTTTTCAAAATAGACGGTTAGATTGCTGCGTTCTTTGATGATGCCGTTGCGGGAGGTGTTGAAGGTATAGTCCCAGCGGTCGGTATGGAATGCGTTGTGCAACATGGGGCTGCCGAGCAATAGCAGGACTTGGTCTTTGGTCATGCCGGCGCGGAGGGAGGCGACGGCGCGGGGTTCGAGTTCGTTGCCCTGTATGATTTTGAGTTTGTACGAGGGGAACAGTGAAACGCGTTCGGCACTGCACGCGGCAAGGCCGAGGAGGGCGGAAAGGGCGAGGATGAGGGTTTTGTTCACGGGAGAACCTTTCTGTGCAAATCGGGATGTCTAGTGTAGCACTGCTTGAATATTTTATAAAAGCGAACGATAATCATACGCTTAAGCGGTATTTCACCCTGTCTGTGTCCGACTGCCCGTCCGCCGGTGCGGTTTTGCTATTGCAAACTGCTATGGTGTGATAGTGGGCAAGCAGGCTGAAATTGCGTATTATAGCGTCTATTATTTTACAGGGATATTGAATATTATGGAAAAATTCAGCAACATTGCGCAACTGAAAGACAGTGGACTGAAAGTTACCGGCCCGCGTTTGAAGATTTTGGATTTGTTCGAGACTCATGCGGAAGAGCATTTGAGTGCCGAGGATGTGTACCGTATTTTGTTGGAAGAGGGTGTGGAAATCGGTGTGGCAACGATTTACCGCGTGCTGACCCAGTTTGAGCAGGCGGGTATTCTGCAACGCCATCATTTTGAAACGGGCAAGGCGGTTTATGAGTTGGACAAGGGCGACCACCATGACCATATCGTCTGTGTGAAATGTGGCGAGGTAACGGAATTCCATAATCCCGAAATCGAAGCCCTGCAAGACAAAATCGCGGAAGAAAACGGCTACCGCATTGTCGATCACGCGCTGTATATGTACGGTGTGTGCAGCGGTTGCCAGACTAAGGGCAAACGTTAAATCCGGACGGTTTGTTTTTTCAGACGGCATTCGTCATTTCGAATGCCGTCTGTGTTTTATGGAGGACTGACATGGGTATTCCGTTGCTTGCGCCCAGAGATTATGCGTTCCCCGATCCTGCCCGTGCATTGTCGGAGTACGAAGGGCTGGTCGGTGTGAGCAGGGATTTGGATGCGGGGAGGCTGCTTGAGGCGTATCGGAACGGCGTGTTTCCGTGGTTTTCCCGGGACGGGTGGTTTTTTTGGTATGCGGTCGGGCCCCGTGCGGTGGTGTTTCCCGACAGGCTGCATATTCCGCGTTCGCTGGCGAAAACGCTGCGCAACAGGGCATATAGGGTGACGGCAAACAGCTGTTTTGAACGCGTTGTGGCGCAGTGTGCGGACATGGTGAGACCCGGGCAGGACGGTACTTGGATTGCGCCTGAGTTTCAGACGGCATACCTTAAGCTGCATGAAATGGGACACGCGCATTCTTTCGAGTGCCATTATCCCGATGAAAACGGTAAAACGAGGTTGGCGGGTGGGTTTTACGGCGTTCAGATCGGCAGGGTGTTTTATGGCGAATCGATGTTCGCATTACAACCGGATGCGTCGAAAATCGCGTTTGCCTGCGCCGTGCCCTTTCTCGCGTCTTTGGGTGTGGAACTGATAGACTGCCAGCAGGATACGGGGCATATGCGCCGTTTCGGATCGGAATTGCTGCCGTTTGCGGATTTTGCCGCCCGGCTCCGAAGCCTGAATGCCGTACCTTTGAAAGAGGCGGTAGGCTGCTGCGAAGTGGCGTGCAACAGGTTGGGATAGCGGTTCTTGCGTGAAAATGCCGTCTGAAACTTGAAAACATCAGGTTTCAGACGGCATTTTGTTTGACGGGTTATTTGAGCGGGCGTACTTCGAGACCGAACATGCGGCGTGCAGTGTTCAGCATTTGACAGCTGAATCCCCATTCGTTGTCATACCATGCGAAGACTTTGACCATGTTGCCGTCGACGACTTTGGTTAGCGTTGAGTCGAAGTGGCTGGCTTCGGTGGTGTGGTTGAAGTCCATGGAAACAAGCGGCAGGGTGTTGTAGCCCAAAACACCTTTGAGCTCGCCTTCTTCGGAGGCGGCTTTCAGCAGTGCGTTGATTTCTTCGGCTGTCGTGTCGCGTTCGGCCTGGAAGCTTAAATCGACCAGGGAAACGTTGACGGTCGGTACGCGGATGGCAAGCCCGTCGAGTTTGCCTTTCAATTCGGGCAGTACCAGTCCGACGGCTTTTGCCGCGCCGGTTTTGGTCGGAATCATGTTCTCTATGCCGCTGCGTGCCCGGCGGAGGTCTTTGTGGCGCACGTCGGTTACGGTCTGGTCGTTGGTCAGGGCATGGATGGTCGTCATCGCGCCTTTGACGATGCCGACGCTTGCGCTCAATACTTTGGCGACGGGGGCGAGGCAGTTGGTGGTGCAGGAGGCGTTGGAAACGACGGTCATGTCGTCGGTCAGGACGCCGTCGTTTACGCCGTAAACAACGGTCGCATCGATATCATCGCCGCCCGGTGCGGAAATGAGGACTTTTTTCGCGCCGCTTTCCAGATGTATTTTGGCTTTTTCTTTGCTGGTAAACGCGCCGGTACATTCCATGACCAAATCTACGCCGAGTTCTTTCCACGGCAGTTCGGCAGGATTTCGGGTGGAGAAGTAGGGAATTTTGTCGCCGTTGATGATGAGGTGGCTGCCGTCATGGGATACGTCGGCGTCAAAGCGGCCGTGCACGGTATCGAATTTGGTGAGGTGGGCGTTGGTTTCAAGGCTGCCGCTGGCGTTGACGGCGACGATTTGGAGCTGGTCTTGGATTTTATAGTCGTAGATGGCGCGCAAAACTTGGCGGCCGATGCGTCCGTAGCCGTTGATGGCGACTTTGATGCCCATAGTATTGTCCTTTTGTGGGGTTGTGGTGAATTTTGGGGCAAATTATAGCAAATTCGTAGTAGTGTGTAATTAATATTTTATTGAAAACGGGTTGTGCCGCCGTAAGGACGGGAAGGTGTGGGCGGTACGGATGCAGGGAGGCAAAGGTTAACGAAATGCCGTCTGAAATGAGTTCGGACGGCATGGAGGACCATTATGGCGCGGTATTTTGTGCGGCTTCCTGTTTGGCTTTGTATTGTTTGAGGTATTCCAAGGCGGCCGCTTTTTCGTTGTCGCTGCCGTATTTCATATCGCGTTGCGCCCGGCGCAGTTCTGCACGTTCGCGTGCTTCGGCAATTTGTTTGGCCTGATAGTCTTTCTGGTTGTCGGCGGCAACGAGCCGGTCTTGCTGGTTTTGTGCCTTTGCCATGGCTTTGGCGATGAGGTCGGCAGGGTTAAATGCTGTTTTTCCCGGTGTGTCGGGGGTTTGCCGGCGGGTGTTGCGGACGGCTGCTTCCCGTTCGGCAAGCATGGCTTTGCGTTCGGCTGTTTCCCGCCGTTTGCGTTCGTTATGCCTGAGATAACGCGTGCGTGCGTGTTCGGCAGCGGCAAAACGGCTGTCGGCGGACAGGCTGAAACGGCGTGTGCGCGGCAGGAAGGTATCGGAAACGGGTTGCATGTGGATGCAGTCGACGGGGCAGGGGGCGATGCAGAGTCCGCAACCGGTACATTCGTCGGCGATGACGGTGTGCATGAATTTGCTCGCACCCATGATGGCATCGGTAGGGCAGGCACGGATGCAGGCAGTGCAGCCGATACAGGCGGATTCGTCTATCCATGCCAGTGCCTTGGGTTGTTTTTTTGACGGTTCGGCAATAGGTTTGCCGAGCAGGGCGGAAATGTCCCGAATGACGGCTTCTCCGCCCGGGGTGCAGAGGTTGTGCGCTTCGCCTTGCAGTATGGCTCCAGCATAGGGAAGGCAGCCTTCATAGCCGCATTCTCGGCATTGGGTTTGGGGAAGGAGGCGGTCGATGTCGTCGGCTGTGGTGGTCATGGTGTTAACTTGCGGAATCGGAAAGGGATATTTTAGCAGAATTGTGTGCCGCAACTGTTTCGGATGATATGCGGTGTTTTGTTATAATGGGGCGGCGTGTGCTGTTTCAGACGGCATTTTGTCTGTTTTTCCTGTTCGGACGGTCTATGAACGAATTTTCGCTTGCTCCTATTGTGGTTGTTTTGCTGGTGTCGGTTATTGCGGTGGTTTTGTGCCGCAAGTTTAACATCCCTTCTATGTTGGGCTACCTGCTCGTGGGTTTTTTGGCGGGTCCGGGTATGTTCAGTCTGATTCCGAAAAGTCATGCGACGGATTATTTGGGTGAAATCGGGATCGTGTTCCTGATGTTCAGTATAGGCTTGGAGTTTTCGCTGCCCAAGCTGAGGGCAATGAGGCGGCTGGTGTTCGGGTTGGGTGGTTTGCAGGTCGGTATTACGATGCTGTCGGTGATAGGCATCCTTATGCTGACGGGTGTGCCGTTCAATTGGGCATTCGCCGTGTCGGGTGCGTTGGCGATGTCGTCTACGGCGATTGTGAGCCGGATTTTGTCGGAAAAGACGGAATTGGGGCAGACGCACGGCCAGATGGTAATGGGCGTGTTGTTGATGCAGGATATTGCAGTTGTTCCGCTGATGATTCTGATTCCTGCGTTGTCGGGGAATGGCGGGGAAGGCAGCCTGTGGGCGGCACTCGGCCTTGCCGGATTGAAAATGCTGATTACGCTGGGCGTATTATTCGTCGTCGGCAGCAAAGTCATGTCGCGCTGGTTCAGGTTGGTTGCCAAACGCAAGTCGTCTGAACTGTTTATGATAAATGTCTTGCTGGTAACCTTGGGTGTGGCTTATCTGACTGAGCTGGAAGGTTTGTCTATGGCGTTGGGTGCGTTCGTTGCCGGCATGCTGCTTTCGGAAACGGAATACCGTTTCCAGGTAGAGGACGACATCCGTCCGTTCCGCGACATCTTGCTCGGTTTCTTCTTTATTACGGTTGGTATGAAGCTGGATGTGCAGGCCTTGATCGGCGGCTGGCAGCAGGTATTGATACTGTTGGCCATTTTGCTGATTTTGAAGGCGTTGGTTGTATTTGCCATTGCATTCAAAATGAGGCATTCGGTTGCCGACAGTTTGAAAACCGCCCTGTACTTGGCACAGGGGGGTGAGTTTGGCTTTGTTATGCTGGCAATATCCAGCCAAATCAATATGGTTTCCCTTGAGTTGGAGCAGGCGGCGACGGCAGCAGTGCTGCTGTCTATGATTATCGCCCCTTTTGTGTTGGGCAGCAGCGATGCGCTGGTAGGGCGTTTGGCCAAGTCAAGCTGGGATATGAAGTCGCTTGACTTGCACAGCATGTTGGTGGAAACCATGAGCAAGTCAGACCATGTGTTGGTTATCGGTTTTGGCAGGGGCGGGCAGACGGTCGGACGCGTGCTTGCCCAAGAGGGTATCCCGTATTTCGCACTTGATTTGGATATTGCGCGTGTACAAGTCGCGAGAAGTGCCGGCGAGCCGGTATCGTTTGGTGATGCGAAACGCCGGGAAGTATTGGAAGCCGCCGGTTTGGGGCGGGCAAAAATGGTGGTGGTCACACTGAATAATATGCATGAAACGCAGCATGTCTTGGACAATGTGTTGTCTATGTATCCCAATATGCCGGTATATGTACGCGCCACAAATGACGACTATGTGAAAACATTTACCGAGATGGGGGTGGAGGAGGCCGTGTCGGATACCAAAGAAACCAGTTTGGTGTTGGCAAGCTACGCCATGTTGGGGAATGGGGCGTCATATCACCATGTCCATCAAACCATTACCAATATCCGGCACAGCCGTTATGCCTCATTGGAGGGTTTGTTTGTCGGCAGTGATGATGAAGCGGGATTCGGGGAAAACGGGAAAACGGTTTGCCGCCATGCTTTTTCTTTGGTGCAAGATGCTTATATCGTCGGGAAAACAGTCGGTGAATTGCCTTTGGAAGCATACGGTATCAAACTGCTGTTTATCCGCCGCCGTACCGCGAGGATTGAAAACCCCGAATCTTCTTTTGTGTTGGAAAGTGGGGATATCTTGGTAATCGTAGGTAGGAAAGATGAAATTATTTCTTTTGAAAACTGGAGTTTGCAGGGAAGTTGAATAAAGCGTGGAAATAATGCTTGCATGAATTCTGGTTATTTGGTTAAATAGCGTTTTCCCAGAAAAATTCGGGTGATTAGCTCAGTTGGTAGAGCGTCTGCCTTACAAGCAGAATGTCGGCGGTTCGACTCCGTCATCACCCACCAAGTTTCCTTTCATTGTTGTTAAA
>QWCZ01001485.1_pt1 | contig 16327 bp, 15 predicted proteins | sample 1972651 | NCBI WGS metagenome assembly QWCZ01 (sample SAMN09866695, study PRJNA288562) | Human oral metagenome isolate pre1_saliva, whole genome shotgun sequencing... | isolation source: mouth | host: Homo sapiens | place: USA: California
CTAAGAAAGCCAATGAGATAATTTTCTTCATAACCTTAAGTGTTAATGATAAAGAACTAAATTCACTCCTCATCATGCAAAGTTTATATGCTTACACATCTGAGAGAGGACCCGAAATAGTACTACTATTCGAGCATCTTTATACATAAACCCTATCAGAAAGAGTATTATTGCCCAATTAGAATTAATTAAGGTTGGTTCTATAAAATTCCTTTAATGATGTTTTAAGTATAACTCATTAAAGGCAGATTCCATCGAGGAATTTATAGAACCAACCTTAAGAAAAATTATTAATGACGCTCGCGTCGAACGGTGACACGTGCTGGTGAAGCGGCAGCACTACCGTTAGAAGACGGGCGGCGAGAGCGTCTAACGCTACTTGTAGACGGACTTGTGCGACGTGAACGGCCCAATTTTCGTGGTGCATTCTCACCCTCCTTGGCGGCAGCAATACTATCAAGGCTATCACGTCGAGCAGGGTCACCATAGATGTCCTTCTCAAATTCAACCAATTCACGCTCTATCTTCTTCTGTTCAGCAGCCATGGCAGAGTCATTAGGGCAGTATTGTGCGAGTGTTCTACCCAGCATATTGGTTGTCTTGTAAATCTTTCCTTTATAGAGGTTCATCGTGAAATAATCGTCAACACTCATTGTTGCAGCGTTATTCAGATTACTTGTCATAATCGTTTGCTTAGCAAGGAAAGGGGCCAAGTCATCGTACCGAACCCAGAATAATGGGTATTTAACCTCCCCATCACCGAAGTCATCTTCACGATACATAATCGGACAGAGGGCAACAACCTTACGATGGAAGGTAGCTGTACCTTGGTCATAATAAGCACTCTCTTTGAGGTAGTAGCCCTTAACCTCACCTGATGGAATGTCGCTATTATCAAGTCGAATACCGTGGTCGGTGCGTTCGTAGAAGATATGATAGTTATCGAGGAACTGCAAAGGTTTGATGCGTGCAGAGTCAGTAAATATCTCATTGCCATCCATTCGGTAGTTATATGCCGCAATACCACCACGGTTAGGGCCACTCATCATCAACTTGAAGATGTAAGTAAAGAGATTCATTTGCGAACCAACAGGTTCTGTAGGATAGTACAAACCAGCATTTGCATCCTCGGTAAGTTTGAGTTCACGATAGATATCACGTCTCCAAACAACGTCCTCTTGCATAGGAGCCGTTGTAGGGAAGGATATCTGCGCACGTGTTGTAATGGTGTTAGCAGGCGATTGGTGCTGTTGTTGATTACGACGTGCAGCAGGCTGTGCACTTACAGAGAGTGCCAAACACGCTGTGCAGACTATGAGAAATATCTTTTTCATTGTTGTTTTGTTTGTTCTTTACTAAAAGCGAGGGGCAGACATAGCATGTGATGAGCCGTTATAGCAGCAGTGCTATCTAATAACTCGTCTACTTGTCAATTCGTCTACTTGTCAACCACTACCTCACAATAACCTCCATATTTCTGCCATTAAGCGTTCGAGTGGTACCATCAGGCCCATGAACGACAACATTAGTGATGTAGAAACGCTTGTTACGACTCAACTGTCGGAACTGTTCCTTCTGTTGTGCAGAGAACGAAGCACCGTTACTTGCTAATGGAACAGCGTTGCCCATGTTGTCAAAGAAGACTACACGGAAGCTGGTTACATTGAATGGAATGTCAAGCAGACCATCATCAATAGCGGCTTGGATGCCTGGTGCTGACATAAGGGCAGCCTTAGAGAGGGCTCCACTCTTAAATCTATCTGCGCCCATAGCTATATATGGCGATGGATCCGGCAATTTTCTTACTCGGAATTTATAATCTCCAATCTTCCTACCCTTGGCAGAAACGGCTATCGTCACAGGTTGACCTACGGTTGAAGGACGTGCAATAAAATGGCCGCCACCCCTTGCAATGAGTGTTCCTCCCGACATTGTTGCCTGTACATCACTCTGAGACGTGTTCGGAATACTGATGGTGATGGGGTTATCAAAACCAGCATAGAGAACATTCATGAGGTCGGCTGCTATCGTGGCCATGCCATCGAATGGAGGAACCTTCTGCATTCCTTGTGGGCTGATATACTCTTTAGGTTGCGGACCACCCGTTACCCAGTAGTCTTGTGAGAAGTTTCTGCGTAATACATTACCGGTCAGGTCCTTAATAAGGATGTATCCGCTTAATGTATGCTTACCAGGTGCACCTGCCTTAACGGTAATCTGATTACCCTTGATAAGTTGTCCATTGACATAGACCTGTGGTTGTTGTGTAGAGTCAACAGCCCCCATAAACATCTGTGCCGTCATGGTCTCGCCAGGATAAAGGCGTGTCTGACTTGGAACAACGAAAGCCTGTAGCTTGTTGACACGTAGGTCTTTCAAGCCAACATTGGCCACTAAGGTATGTAACACCTCACCCTCTGCATAGCGAACATCGCTTTGTAGTTTCGAGAGGAGCGTTACGGCCGCCGCAACAGGCATGTTCTCGAACATATACTCCTCCCAATTCTTCCCCATGGAATGCTTTGGAACATCCGTAGAGAGGTTACTTGCGATGATTCTCTTTTGTCGTGGGTCTGTTACGAACTGTAGGATACGTGCTCGATAGTTGTTGATAGCCTCGTAGAGCTTGTGTCCCTGTCCGTTAGCAGGGTTCAACATGATATAGCTGGCAGCCTCAATATTGTCTTTCCCTTCTATTTTCAAGGGGTCACCTTTCTCACCATCAGCCTCACGAACGATGGCTACTTTCAGCGCTTGTGCATAATTATAGAGAGAGTCACTCATCTCTCTAACCGTTGATGCCATCACAAACCACTGTTTAACCTTTTGTGGGTTCTTGCGCATCATTTGGTCTATTTCGCCAAAGATAGCCTCGTTCTCCTTGGATGAATTTCCCGTTGTGCGATTAAGGCTCTCCTCAACAACGGAGAAGCCATTGAGTACCTCGGTGGAGATATTTAATGCCAACATAGCCATGAGGACGATATACATGAGGTTAATCATCTTCTGGCGAGGGGAAATCTTTCTCTTTTTAATAGCCATTAATTCTATTATTTGTAGTGGGGAGAGGGCTATAAAGCATTCTCTTCCCTACCATAATACATCGTTATAAGCTCTCAGTATTAGCCTGTTGAGTGGTTGCACCCGGTGCTGCCACCCGCATATTGACTGTCATAGCCTCAATCATTCGGGCATAGATACTATTGAGTTGCTCAATTTGTTGAGCCATCTTACGGGTCTGCTCATTGATTTGGTCGATTGTACCAATCTGTTGGCTTGCACCCTTTAGTTGCATCTCATAAACCTTTGCAATACCCGTAAGCGTACGATTAAGGTTCTCCATCTCTTCGCTATCACGTGTCAGACGCTGGCTCTGGTCGTTCACCTTGCCTAACATCTCCGTCAGACTCTGCAGTGCAGAGACGTAGTTCGTCTGTGCCTCAACCATCTCAGGTGTCTGTTGTTGTGCGTCTGCGATAGCCTTACTCTGCTGGCCAACAACGGCAGCAGCGATGTCGCTGGCAGAAGGCATTGCCTGTTGAACACTCTGTGCAAGGTTCTCTGTGGCACTGTGTTGTACCTGTTTTGCAGCAGTAAAGGACGGTCGAAAGCAGATAGGAAGAACACGATAACCTCAGTACCCATGCCGAAATAGAGCATAATATTAGCTCCTGGGAGGTGAGTAAGTTTGAATAAAGCTCCGAGAATAACCACCGAAGCACCCCAGCTATAGCCATAGTTGAGGAATGTTTGTCCTGGAACGCTATCCATCCACTTCTGTAGATGGTAAACAAAGTTGTATTTGCTGTACTGTGTCATTTATCTTCTCTTTTTCTTACTGCTTTTCTTATTCTCTTTAGCGGCCTCACTTGATGAGCTTGCAAGGCTACGAACACAACGGAAACCGATGTAGCTTCGAGGTTGGTTCTGGTATTCCCAAGTACGCCAAGCACTACGGATATAGCTCTCTGGGTCTTTCCAACTACCACCACGAACACTCTTCTTTTTCAGGCGATAAGGGTCTTCTTTGGCAGCTTTATAGTCCAATTGCGGGTTGAGATCATTCATCGCATCGACACCAGCCTCTGTATAGATAGTACTTGTCCACTCGGCAACGTTGCCTGCCATATCATATAGTCCATTAGAGTTTGCACCATAGATACCCACCTTACTCGTAATCAGGTTGCCGTCTTTCGTGTAGTTTCCGCGGTCTGGCTTAAAGTTAGCATAGAAGCAACCATTACCGTTCTTCACGTTTTGATTGTCCCAAGGGAATTCGTCTTGGTTCTTTCCTCGAGCCGCATACTCCCATTCAGCCTCTGAAGGAAGGCGATAACGCTGTACGTACCGAGCCTCTTTACCGAGTCCTTTAAGCAGGTATTCTGTTCGCCAAGCACAGAAGGCATTGGCCTGCTCCCACGTTACGCCGACCACAGGATAGTTGTTATAAGTAGGGTTACTGAAATAGTTTCGGAGATAGATCTCATTGTCTGAGTTGCGGAAATCGTTCACCCAGCAAGTTGTATCAGGGTAGATATTGACAATATAGGTGTTGAGGAAATCCCAAGGACCCGTCAATGGGCGATTGATAGTCTCGTTATGAATAGTGCCATTCTCATCGATGTATGCCGTATCCTTTGATATCATCACCACCTCATTAGGGTCGACAGTGATGTCAGTATTCAAGTTACGCTCTTGTGGATTTAGGCGGTTACGACGCAAGGCAGCAGCCGTGTAGTCGTATATCTCATAACGATAATTCAGTTGACGTGCGTCGATACTCTTCTCGCCAGTGACAGGGTTCGTCACATAAAGGCTCTCAAACGCACGTTGCTCATCCTCGTTCGGCTTACGTGGGAGACGTTTGTTCCAGTCAAGATGAGGTGTGACAGGGTCGCCATTCTTATCTTCTGTAATCATATAAGTCTCATCACCACCGTATGCGGGGTCGGCTAAGCGTGTACGAATAATTGAGTCACGGACCCACTCAACGAACTGTTTATACTCGGAGTTGGTCACCTCTGTCTCGTCCATCCAGAACCCATCAACAGAGATATCCTTAACAGGAGTCTTCTTACCCCATAGGGAGTCCTGCTTTTCCAAACCCATTCTCAACCAGCCACGCTTGACAAGTGTCATGCCGTAAGGGGCTGGTTCGCGGAAGGGACGCCCTCCACCAACGCCAGTAACCTCACCGCCACGACCAGACGAAGCGGTTGACTTACCAGCGAAACAGCCTGTCAATGTTCCCAAGACGAGTGCACCAAGGCAAATGGCAACTATACTTTTCTTCATTTTCATTATATCTGTCTATAGAAATCTTACGCTTTTATGTTTGTTCCTCCCTTTCTTCTGCAGGTTGATATCAGTTTGATAGCTGACGAATAGTCCATGACTACCATTCTTGAAGGCTGCTGTCCCTGTGTACATCTCATAACTATAGCCCAGGTTGATACCATGGAAAGTACCGCCAATCATGGCTGTCACTGAGTTTGTTGGACTATAAGATACCCCCCCATAGAGCACTTTCTTCTCATGTGTGTAGACCAGTCGAGCCGTGATGTCAGCCCGATAGTTCACACCGTCATACCGTGCCAAGACCGAAGTCGGTATTGTTAGAAACGGATTTCGTAGTTTAATATTGTATCCACCCGTTAAATAATATGTTCGATTTATCTGTAGTTCATTGGTCTCACCGAGTTCTACTAAGGGCGCATTGAGGTGCTGTACGGATGCACCAACATACCAATTCTTACGCATATAATAAACTCCAACTCCCAAGTCAAGGCTGTGCCCGCTTACTTCTCCCTGTGTTAAAGCTGGGTCGCTTGCCTCTTCTGGGTCTAACTTAGAGCCATCTAACTTCTCAAAGAGCATCCCTACCTGAACACCAGCAGCTAACATTCCCCCAAAAAGGTCCTTGCGAAAGGCGTATTGTCCTGCCACTCGCTGATGCACAAAGGCACCTAACTTATCGTTAAGTATCGAGAGTCCCACTCCATGATATTGTTTCATGAAATAGACAGGCATGTCAGCTCCTACGTAGAAAGTGTTTGGGTTGTGTTCATAACCAGCGAAGTCGAGTGCGTATGCACCCACAACATTCAGCTTATTATCCTTTCCTACAGTCGCAGGGTTGAACGATGGCTCCATCGCCCAGTAGTGACTATAAGACGGATCATACTGTGCCTTGACAGAGATTACTGTCAGGCAGACAAGTGAAAATATGAATATGAAACGTTTAAACACGCTTTTATAACGCATCACAGGTTGGTTTATTGCCTTCTAAGCTATAAATATTAAGGCTTATTGATAAAGACGTAAACGTATCTCTTTGCTGTGGAAGAATAAACATACGTGTGTTTTTCTATCTTCTTAATTGTATGAAGGAGTGCATAGAGAACTGTTGTTTGTAATTATATTTCATAGGTTCAGTTTGTAGCAACGCCCTTTTTGCTTCAAGAAGAGGCCTAACTATGTTCAAGAACATGCCCTTCTTGCATGTTGAAGACGCCCTTCTTCGTCCTTACTAAGCCTCTTCTAAAATAGAGTTTACAACTGTTTGATAGCAAGAAGGTTATAAAGAGGATAATAGCGGGAAAGGGTCAATAAATAACTAAGTATAATAGTGGTTGTTTTGTAATGATATTTCTTATCGCAACAGCGTAAGTCTTCTCTTTAATAGCGCAGTGTTTGAGGCGAATAAAGGCCAATTACACCTTCTATATATACGCCACAAGGTGCATATACATCTTAGTTGGAGAAGTAATCTCGGCCTTTGCAGGGCATAACCTACAACAAAAAAGAGCTTGTACCAGTGTGATACAAACTCTTTCCTATTGTTTAATATTCGTCTTCATTCCACAAGAAATCGTCCTTTGAAGGGTAGTCAGGCCATATATCTTCGATACTATCGTAGACATCTCCTTCATCTTCAATCTCTTGAAGATTCTCAAGAACCTCAAGTGGTGCACCTGATCGCATTGCATAGTCAATCAGTTCATCTTTTGTTGCAGGCCATGGAGCATCTTCCAGCTTAGAGGCCAATTCCAGTGTCCAATACATATTCTTATTCTTTTACATATTTCTTAGTGCGTGCAAAAGTAACATTTATTTTCTTATCTGCAAGTATTTTCCCATGTTTTTTCGCCTGTTCTACTATTATTGTTCAAATATCGTGACAAAATGAAGAGGTAGTCTGATAATCTGTTGACAAACTCTAGGATTTCTGCCGGATATTTTGTCATCTGGGAAAGAGTGACAATCCGACGCTCTGCACGGCGACAGACTGTGCGGCAAACATGGCTTTGTGCTGCCGAGAGGGTCCCTCCTGGTAGTATAAAGTGATGATGTGTAGGGAGTTGTGAAGCCATTAGGTCTATGTCGCCTTCTATCTTCTTAATCATTTCCTTTGTACTAACAATCGTCTTAACCTTGCATTCGGTATAGGCGAGTTCCGTCCCAATAACGAACAATTCTGCCTGTATCTCTTCTAATCGTTCCGTGAGTTTATTATCATGGGCAAGGTTCTTTTCAGGCGTGTCTGACTGTAGCATGGCGATGAGTAACCCAATGTTTGCGTTGAGTTCGTCTAATGTTCCGTATGCTTCTATGCGCATATCGTCTTTTGGCAATCTACTGCCGTCGCACAAGGAAGTCTTGCCATTATCGCCAGTCTTTGTGTATATCTTCATGACAGTATTACATTTATAACGTTTCAGTGTGTAGGTTTAGAAATTGACAACGTATGATTGCTTCACCATATCTCTATTAAGAAAAATCAATCCACAGTAATATAGGTCGAAGCTGATACCTGTGCGTGGGTCTGCAACGAGTTCTTGCCAATAGTCTGCCGCCTCCTTATCTCGCTTGATGTTCTCTATAATGAGGATAGATGACGAGGGAAGGTGTTCTAACGACTTATCGATAATTGAGCGATAGTTCTCTATGAGCGGTACACGCAGCATACTACCTTCCCCAACGTTAGCAAACAACTGCGAATAATCAGCTTCAGACATCTCACCAGTTAACTTCTTATACTGAGTCTTTTGGCAGCCAGCATCTACGTAAATCTTATAGCATGAGGATGTAGAGTGGCAATCGATAAAGGTATGAGGTTGTTGATAATTCGCCAAGCGGAAATATAGTTTGCATAGCTTACGAGTCTTTTTGTCAATGCCATACACCTGCTTTTCAAGTTGTTCATACTTATAGTAAGGATAAGGCTCATTCACCACATATCGTATAAAACGGTATGCCCAAGGCGACTGTACACCAAACCCTTTGGAACGGTGTGCACGTCTAAGCCAGACGATAGAACGCTTAATATAATATAGCATGATGAATAATTATAGGCAGCAAAGTTAACATTTTTTCCTCTATTACAGAAGGGTTTGAAATAAAAACGTAGTTTCTTAGTTATCAGAAACGCTTTTATTTGGTCCTTACAAATCGTCTCTGTTTTCTGTTTTGATGGCGTTTTGTAAAGCATCTGTTCATGATGAGTATGTGAGGGGAGGAAAAGAAATGAGGCAGTCGGAATCACTCCGACCACCTCATAATGGTATTAGTAATGAAAACGGTAGTTTTGTTGTGGCTTAGAAATCAATATCGAGTCCGACACCGAGCACCTTATTCGTACGGGTGAAGATGTCAGTATTTTTTGTTGCAAGTGTTTTTGGTTGTACGCTTATTGTACCGTCAGGCTGTGTCACCTGTTCTCTACCAATCGTAATAGCATCTTCGTAATTCTTTGTAAACTTAGAATAGTTTGTAAAGAAGTAAGCTACGTTGAGGTGAGCATTCTTGGCAACCTTTATCTTAGCACCAACACCGAAGCTGTAGCTACTTGTCACGAAGCTAAGGTCGGTCAGATACTTACCGTCACCAAGTCCGTAGAGTGTGCGTTGGCCGCCTGCGCTGACTGTTACAGATGGATTGATGTCCCACTCAACACCAGCAAGGAACTCTTGTGTGTTGTGCTTAAGGAAACGCTGTTTGTTGTTGTCCATGCGGGCATCCTTGTCGAAATAGTGGTTATAACCAGCCATCACGCGAAGGTTCTTCAGCACTTCATACTGTGCACCGAGTGCCAGAATGCCTGGAATATCGTTTGGTGTGTTCACACCATTCTCATACTTTTGGGTATCATCACGCTTTGTGTTGTTCTCAATATTGAACTTTGTTGTAAACTCATAGCGTGCAGCAAAGTTCCACTTACCTGTGCGGTAGTCAATACCAAGGATAGGAGTGATACCCCATCCACGTTGAGAAACCTCTACATAGCGGTCTTTCACGAGTTCCTTACTACTGTTTAACTTATCAGCACCAGCACTGACCAACTTTGCACCAGCACTTGCTTGCTGTGCGCCAGCTGCATATTGGTTGGCAGCTGCTTGCAGTTGAGCTTTTGCAGTAGGGTCGGTAGCAGCGTTAGCCTGTGCCTGATAGGCATCAGCTTGGGTCTTTGCAGCCACAGCCTGAGCCTGTAGTGCCGCAGCCTTCTCGGTTAGCAGTTTTGCTTTTGAACCAAAATACTCGTAGAGGTTTTGACTGTTTCCATTTACGTCAGCCGAGATGTTGGTGATATTACCTTCGTATTTATTATAGATATAATTAAATCTTGCACCACCAAAGACAGAGAGGTTCTCATTAATCTTATATGCAACACCTAACTGTAAACCGAAGTTATACTGATGGCCACTCATGTAGCTCTGCATACTATAGGATGTTGCGGGAGTCTCCTGTTGGCCAAGGAGTGTCGAGAAGGTAGGGAGCTGCTGGTTAATAAGTGCTGGTAGAATAGCTATCTGGCGTTCGAAACTTGGCAAGCCCTCATTGAATGAAGCTTTACCACCACCACCAGTCAAGCCAAAACCAGCCTGGAAGCTCCACTTGTCTTTGTTATATGCTACCTGAAAAGATGGGAGAATAGGTACAGAAGCCTTGCCCTCATAAAACTTACTGCCATCAGTTTTGTCACCACCGTTGAGTGTAAAAGGATACTCGTAAGGGGTGTTAGCAAAAGCAGGTACGCTGAAAGCCGATGTTATCTGACGTGTCTGATATACGTTCTGGAAATTGAGAGAGAGGTGAAAACCTTGGTCGAGGAAGGCTACACCAGCAGGATTAAAATAGACACCATCGATACCAATTGCACCGACACGTGCAAAGTTACGGTTGAAAGCGATGTTCTGATTGGTGTTTGTGAGCAATCCTCCGGCTTGTGTTGATGTTGCCATTGCAAGCAATAGAGCGGCAAGAGCTGTCTTCTGATACTTCATCTTTTGAATTGTAAGTGTATATAAAACTTATATAATTTGGTTGCAAAGTTATGAATATTGTTCTAAATATCCAAATAAAAGCCTACTTTTTCTCATTATTAGTTAAAATGTGCAGTAAGATAAGAGGATGTAGAAAGTTGTTGTAGACGGATATTCCTTATATTATAGTGTGTCTCAAATGAGGGGTGGGTAGGTGGATAAGATAGTATTGGTTTAGGCGTAATAGGACTGCTGAACGTAATAAGGATGTTGGAATTAGGTGGTATGGTTGCTTTCTAATGAAGGATAGTGGTCTTGTTGGTACGGTAGGGTAGGGAGTTTAGGCATTGACAAGGCGAGAGCGTATGCAGAGCATTATTGTTGCATGTTATTTGTACGAGGCTAAAAAGCGGACATGTAGGGAGAAGAAAACGAAAGGGAATAATAGTAAGGAGTTTTGTAAATGATAAAAGGGTAAGACAGTAGGAGGGTAAGGAAGAAGCCCCTACCTTCATTACTGTTCTACTCTTTTCTCTTTTTCCTTCTCAGTTCCTTATACTTTCAGCTGTGGATACTGAATACGTGTGTGATACATAGCCTTCAAGCGTTCGATGAGTACAGACTTTGCAGCTGTGATGTCGCGGAAGGTGATAGGACAATCCGTAAATTTACCATCGGCAACTTGTCCGTCTATAAGCTGATTAACCAAGTTGCTGATGCTCTCTTCGGTGTATTCTTGTAGTGAACGAGAGGCAGCCTCGACGGTGTCGCTCATCATGAGGATAGCTTGCTCACGTGTGAAAGGGTTTGGACCAGGATAACGGAATTGGTCTTCATTGACCTCCTCGTCTGGGTGCTCGTTCTTATAATGTATATAGAAATATTTTGCGAGACCTGTACCATGATGTGTCGTGATAAACTCCTTAATCTCACGTGGGAGGTTATATTTCTCGGCAAGTTTAAGTCCTTCCGTCACATGGCTGATGATGATACGTGCACTCTCAAGGTCGTTTAGTTTATCATGTGGGTTGATACCAGCTTGATTTTCAGTGAAGAAGGCTGGATTAAGCATCTTGCCGATATCATGATAAAGAGCTCCCGTACGCACTAATTGACTCTTAGCGCCAATTCTACTTGCTATTTCAGTAGCGAGATTACCAACGGTGATAGAGTGTTGGAAGGTTCCTGGTGCCACCTCACTCAGTCTGCGCAAGAGTTCGTTATTCGTGTTTGACAACTCAAACATCGTTACTGTAGACACGAAACCGAAGGCTTTCTCGATGACCAACATCAGTGGATAGGTGAAGAGAAGGAAGAAACCATTTACAGCAAAGTGATAGTACATCGTGTGGTCGAGCTTTGACAAGTCGTCGGCCTGTATGAGTTGGAGGGCAAGATAGACAGCTGCCGACCCGATGGTCACGAGGAGTGCGGTAAGGAATATCTGAATTCTTTTTGACAGTTCGCGTAGGGAATAAATCGCAATGAGTCCTGCAACGATTTGTACGATAATAAACTCATACTGGTATTTGACGGCCACAGCACAGATAAGGACCATTGTGATATGTCCGATGAAAGCCGTTCGCGAGTCCATGAAGACACGGAAAAAGATAGGTGCCATGCTGAACGGCAGGATGTAAACACTCAGTATGTTATGTTCCATCATCAGAGATGTGAGGATAGGATAGATGACTATCATCACATAAAGGAGTGATATGGAGCGTGGCTTATTAAAGTAATCTTTTCTGAAGAGTGCCAAGTAGAGTGTGAAAAGGCAAATGAAGATTAAGACGTAGATGGTCTGTCCAAGGAAGGTAGATGTTATCTCGTCTTCAGTAGCCTTACGTTTCTCCATTGCTTGCTCAAAGGAGTTAAGCACACGATAGGTCTTTGCATCGACAATGTCACCACGGTCGATGATGCGTTGACCCTCTAATACCATGCCCGAAGCCTGTGGAATAAGACTTAGCATATCATTCATCTCCGTTTCACTACGGTCTTTGTCATAGACAAGGTTTGCTTCGATGTAGTCGTTCAGATTACATTGCTGAAGAACGGAACGCTTCGGACCTAACAACGGGTCCATGAAAAGTTGTTCGTAAGCACCCAGTGTTGAGTAGGTCTTATTGATAGGTACACTGACAGCCTGCTTACCTGTAACGACACGGATAAGGTTGTTACTGTCCTTGGCAAGTGTGGAGTATTGTTGTGGGTCAATGATTCCTGCCTCGTAAATCTCATGCAGACGGTGTGCAATAGCATCGACATAGGCTTCTGATAAGCCAGGGATACCATTCTTATAAGCCTCACGGAACTGTTCAATCTTCTTTTGCTCGACAGTCTTATTGATGTTATAATAAGGTTGAAAATGTTTAGTAATGGAGTCTTTCTCAACCTTTAACGCTGCTTCAGTCTTAAAGATAGGAAAGTCGAACTTAGCAATCAACTGCCCATACATCCATGGTTTTCCCTCGTCATAATGGAAAAGTTTACCTTGCGTACGTGGTAAGAAAAGCACTATCAAAACGACGGCAACGATGACCAATGCCATTCTTGAGACCATATTGCGCCAGTAGGGACTGCTGATGTTTTTAAATCTTATCATCTTATTCTATTGTTATTATCTTGTTACATAAATGTTTGAATAACTTGACGTTTATCCTCTAACAACTTGCGAAAATACTAAAAATATAGCGTATAGTCAAAAAAAAACATTAATTTTGCAGGAAAAATAATATTTAAGACAATGGCAGAAAGAAATGTGAGAGTACGCTTTGCCCCAAGTCCTACGGGTCCTTTGCATATTGGTGGTGTGCGTACTGCTTTGTATAATTACCTTTTCGCTCGTCAACATGGCGGCAAATTAATCTTCCGTATAGAGGATACAGACTCTAATCGTTTCGTTCCTGGAGCAGAAGAGTATATCCTTGATTCTTTCGAATGGTTGGGGATTAAGTTTGACGAGGGTGTTAGCTTTGGTGGCGAACATGGCCCTTATCGGCAGAGCGAGCGCCGTGATATATATAAGAAATATGTCAATCAGCTCTTAGACGCTGGTAAAGCATACATTGCTTTCGATACGCCAGAGGAGTTGGATGCGAAGCGTAAGGAGATTGAGAATTTCCAGTACGACGCGCACACACGTCTGCAGATGCGTAACTCTTTGACGATGTCAAAGGAGGAAGTTGAGAGTCTGATAGAGGATGGGCAGCAGTATGTTGTTCGTTTCAAGATAGAACCAGGTGAGGAAGTTCATATCAATGATATGATTCGTGGTGATGTCTGTATCAAGAGCGATATCCTTGATGATAAAGTCTTGTTCAAGAGCGCAGACGAATTACCAACTTATCACCTTGCAAACATCGTTGATGACCACTTGATGGAAATCTCTCACGTTATTCGTGGTGAGGAATGGCTACCAAGTGCACCATTGCATGTGTTGCTTTATCGTGCTTTTGGTTGGGAAGATAGCATGCCACGTTTTGCCCATCTGCCTTTGTTGTTGAAGCCAGAGGGTAAGGGTAAGCTCAGTAAGCGTGATGGTGACCGCCTTGGTTTCCCTGTGTTCCCATTGGAGTGGGGAACTCTTCTCGCTTGAGGAGCTTGTTAACGCATTCGATATCACGAAGTGTTCAAAGAGTGGAGCTAAGTTTGACTATCAGAAGGGTATGTGGTTTAACCACGAATACATTCTCCGTAAGTCAGATGATGAGATAGCACAACTCTTCGCACCAATCGTTGCTAACAACGGTGTTGAGGCTACTATGGAGCAGGTGACACAGGTTGTACACATGATGAAAGACCGTGTTAGTTTCGTAAAGGAACTTTGGGAACTTTGCTCTTTCTTCTTCATCGCACCAACAAGCTACGACGAGAAGACCGTTAAGAAGCGTTGGAAGGAGTATTCTGCACAACAGATGAGCGAACTTGCTGAGGTATTGGAAGGAATAGAAGACTTCAGTATTGAGGGGCAAGAACCTGTCGTAATGAAATGGGTAGAGGACAAAGGCTATAAGCTTGGTGATATTATGAATGCCTTCCGACTCACCCTCGTTGGTATTGGTAAGGGTCCTGGAATGTTCGATATATCTGCCTTCCTGGGCAAAGAGGAGACCTTGAAGCGTATGCGCAAGGCCATCGAGGTATTGGGATAAGCCTTCTGAAAGGCTAAATTAATTGAGCCGAGTATGTATAATATAATAATGTATGCCATGCAGCTTGGCATCGCTGTCGGTAGTCTTTTCAATGAAAAGCTACGTAAGATGTGGCGAGGCGAGCAGGAGGCAGTGAAGGTCTTACGTGAGAAAGTGGAACCAGACGTTCAATATGTTTGGTTCCATGCAGCCTCATTGGGCGAGTTCGAACAAGGACGACCATTGATAGAGCAAATACGGAAAGACTATCCGCAATACAAGATATTGCTAACCTTCTTTTCTCCTTCGGGTTACGAGGTAAGGAAGAATTATGAAGGAGCAGACATCATTACCTATCTTCCAATAGATACGGTGGGCAATGCACGTAAGTTTCTACGTACAGTACGTCCTGTTATGGCCTTCTTCATTAAGTATGAGTTCTGGTATAATTACTTGCATATCCTGCAGTATCGTGGTGTTCCAGTCTATAGTGTGTCAAGCATTTTCCGCCCAGATCAGATCTTCTTTAAGTGGTATGGTAGCGGTTACGGTCGTGTCTTAAGATGTTTCAGTCGCTTCTTTGTACAAAATGAGGAGAGTAAGGAACTCTTGAATAAGATAGGAATCTCTGACGCTGTTGTTGTGGGTGATACTCGCTTCGACCGTGTTTTGCAAATCAAAGAGGCAAGTAAACGGCTGTCATTGGTGGAGAAATTCGTCAATCGGGATGCTGCTGATAGGAGAGAAGTCTTCGTTGCAGGATCGTCATGGCAGCCTGATGAAGAAATCTTCCTTAAGTACTTTAATAAGCATAAAGACTGGAAACTCATCATAGCACCGCATGTTATAGGGGAAGATCATCTCAAGACCATCCTCTCACTGATTGAGGACAAGAAGGTAATACGCTACACGCAGGCAACTGAAGAGACTGTTGCTGATGCAGATGTGTTGATTATTGATTGTTTTGGATTGCTGTCATCCATCTATCATTATGGTGATGTAGCCTACGTAGGAGGTGGTTTTGGAGTAGGAATCCACAATGTCCTTGAGGCAGCAGTATGGGATATGCCAGTTCTTTTCGGTCCAAACAATAAGCATTTCGCAGAGGCACAAGGACTCTTACGGGTTGGTGGAGGCTTCGAGATCTTCGATCTTGAGAGTTTCAGTCTGTTGATGAATCAGTTCGCTGAAGATGAAGAATACCGCAAGACATGTGGGTCTTTAGCGGGAGATTATGTCGAGAGTCTGGCTGGTGCAACAAATAAAGTTCTAAGCAACGTAAAGTTATGAAATATCAGATAACATGTGATAACTGTGGTACACAGTTTATCGTTGAGGCTGAAGAAGGACAGACCATTGAGTGTACTTGTCCTCATTGTCATGGTATCATGGAGGTGACTCTGCCATTGGTAAGTGCTGGTCAACAATATGATCAGTCTGTTGGTATGACGCCACAACCCCAGCAGTTACAGGCAGAAACAGCTAAGAAGGGTAATAATGCAATCCTTTGGGGTGTTGTGATTGGACTCCTCTTACTGGCGGGAGGTGTAGGGGCTTATTATGCTATGGGCTCATCTTCGCCAGAGACAACAGTGACTGATTCTATTCCTAACGATACTATTCCATACGAAACACCGGTCCAAGTAGAGGAGACTCCATCTGTTGATACGGTTGTTGCAGCACCTGAAGTGCCGAAACAAAAGGAAGAAGAACAGGTTGAAGAGAATCAGGAAGAGGATGAGGATACCTTATCTGCACATGCACATGATGAATAGCTTCAACAGTATATATAACGAATAAAATAGAAAAAGATAAATGGGAAAGATTATTTTGACTGGTGACCGCCCTACAGGTAAACTTCACTTGGGTCACTACGTGGGTTCTCTCCGCCGTCGTGTGGAACTTCAGAACCTCGGAGACTACGATAAGATG
>QWCZ01002545.1_pt1 | contig 16276 bp, 19 predicted proteins | sample 1972651 | NCBI WGS metagenome assembly QWCZ01 (sample SAMN09866695, study PRJNA288562) | Human oral metagenome isolate pre1_saliva, whole genome shotgun sequencing... | isolation source: mouth | host: Homo sapiens | place: USA: California
AGGTTATGGATACACTGGTAGTATCGACCATAATGCACTTCCATTTGTTACCATGCAACTAACAGAAACACGTCCTTATGCTGGCTTGGTGGTGCCTACATCGTATAAAAATGCCAACCCTAACATTAAATGGCAAACGAAAAAGGACTTTAATATAGGCTTAGAATCGAGTTTATGGGATAATAGAATAACTTTTAATGTGAACTATTATAATAATAAGGTGATAGACCTGTTAGACAATAGGTCGCTTCCCTACTCTTCTGGCATTAAGTCTATTAAACAAAATGTCGCCAACTTGGTAAACCGTGGTTGGGTGTTTGACTTGGGATTTACACCTGTTAGAACCAGAGATTTTGAATGGATGCTTCGCGGAAATGTGAGCTTTAATAAGAATATTATTACCAAAACATTCTATCAAGACTTCAAACAAGTGCCACAAAAAAGCTCCCTTTTATCGGAAAACGATAATGTGTATATTCAAGGTTATTCAGTGGGTGCATGGTTAGGATACGACTTTGCAGGCATAGACCCTAACACTGGGCACACATTGGCTTATGCTGAAGATGGCTCAAAGGTAGACATGGATATGTTTAACAATAAGACTTTAGCTCTTAAACGTCCACCTATGCACTATTTAGGAGAAAGCAACCCTACCACAACAGGTGGTTTTTCTACTGAATTTAGATACAAACAATGGGAACTAAATGCACAGTTTGAATTTCAAACAGGTCATCTTATTCCAACTATTTCCAGCACGATGAACCACAATTATAACTACTCTGGTAATCGTTATATCGCTGACCAATATCGTTGGAGAGCAACTGGTGATGTGGCAGAACGTCCTTATTTAGGCAATACCAACACCGCATACGACCAATATCGCTTTAACACTTCGTTGGAAAAAGGCGATTATCTTCGTTGCACTTACACCAGTTTGGGTTATCGTTTAACAGAATCATTATGTAAAAAGCTATCTGTTCGCAGTGCTCGCGTTGCCCTTTCGGCAAGTAATCTATTTACTCTTACAAACTTCAAAGGTATCGACCCTGCATCAATGGGTACACTTAGCTACCCGTCTACCTGCACTTATAGCATTACACTCAATGTGGGTTTCTAACAAATGGTTTATTTAATATCCTATAAAAAATGAAGAACAATATTTCTAAATATAAGCTACAAACTTGTGCTCTACTTGTTTGTGCGCTCACTTTCTTTAGCAGTTGTAAAGATTTTCTATATGTAGAACCTACCAACCAACTAACGGTGAACAGCTTTACCGATGTAAAACGTTTGTTAGGAGGTAGTTTGAGAAACTATCAGGAAGGAAATAATTATCTCTATGGAGTACCTAATGTTATAACTTCTTACGATGAATATCTTATTACAAACTTTTATACAGACGACTGTAATACAGACAAATATCTTGATACATGGATGGGACAAAACAATAAAGGCGACTTTAATAAATCGTTAACATGGAAACATCCTGATATTCACGAGAGCATTTGGAGTAACTATTATAAAGCTATTGGCTTTTATAACATTATATTGGCTGAACTTAAAAAGCACAATACAAGTGATAAAACAGAAGCTGAACGCGTGGAAGGAGAAGCAAGAGTGACAAGAGCTTATTGTTTCTTTCACTTAGTTCAATTGTTTTCTCCTTACAAAGACAACTCTTTGGGTTTGCCTTTAAACACCGATCCAGATAAAGTGGGTAACTTTGATAGCAGAAGACAAACACAAACAGAAAACTATGCGTTTATCATTTCTGAATTAGAAACAGCTCTTAACTTCGGTGCAACACCAGAATATGAATACAATATTTTTTATAATAAAACATTTATAAAAGGTCTTTTAGCACAAGTGTATTTGTATAAAGCGGGTTCGGGGGCTAAAGATAATAACGATTATGCTAAGGCTGCTCAATATGCAAAAGAGGTATTAGAAAGCGGAATTACGTTTAATGATATTAAAACAACACCAGCTAAATCGGACGATTTTGGAGTTTTAACTTCTAAAAAGTTTGCTCCTTTAATGTTCTTATATAGCGATGGTCAGAAATTACAAGACATTGTAGGCAATAAGAACTATGAATTACCTCAATATCCTTCAGATGATTTGTATGCACTTTACGCCGATAATGACCTTCGTAAAAAAGAGTTTTTTGCAGAAGATAAAGGTATTATAAAGTTTGAAAGCGATTTTCCATGGTCGTATATTCGCTTTAATTTATGTTCGGGTGCCGAGATGAAGCTCATTATAGCTGAGGCAGAAGCACGACAAGGACATGATGATGTGGCACTAAAAGAACTAAAAGAGTTTGCTGCTACTCGTTATACAAACTATGTAGAACCTACTCGTGCCAATGTATTACAAAGCGTTTTAGACGAAAGGCGTAAGGAATTTTGTTTTGAACCTTATATTCGTTGGTTTGATATGCGTCGCTTAGGGGTGGAAATTAGTAGAAAACCTCGTAACAAACAAGAAGACCCTGAAGCTTATAAGCTAACAAAAAACGATTTTAGATACACTATGCCTATTCCTAAAAAGGCTGAGTTGAAAGATAATAATATAGACCAAAATCCTGGTTGGAATAATTTTTAAACCTTACCTATTTTGCATTTTATGGTGAGAACAACAACTAAAATAAAATGTAAATGGTTTTATAAAATATAGAAATATGACAAATAACACGTTTGTTTCTGCGCTTTTGCGCTATAAACTGCAATGGCTAAGTGCTGGTTTGGTAGCTCTTGTATCATTATTTTCAAGTTGTAATAGAGATGAAACTTTTCTTGAACCAACAAGAATAGGCGAAGATAAGATTACACGCTTTGAGATTTATCCCAATTCGTTAACTTTAAATGCCAACGGAAAAAGTCAACTAAAATTCTTAGTGAAGTGTTTTTATAAGGTAGACTCTACAGAGGTGCAGATGTTAGACGACCGCGTGCCTGTGGATAAGATAATAATTACAAGTTCTGATGGTAGAAGTTTTAATATGAATGAGGCTTTTTCTACTACTGCCAAAACAGATTCTATGAGTTTTACTGCCACTTGTAATAAACTAAAATCAGCAAAAGTGACAGTAGCTCTACGCCAACCACAAGAATTAAACCTAACTCCTTTAGAAATTCCTGTAGTGTTTATATCGCTCTACAACGAGAAGTCAAAAATGCAAATGGAGTCGGTTACACCCCATCTCTTACAACAAATGATAGAACATGCCAACCAAGCATTTGCAGGTTCAACAAGGTACGGGCTATGCATCAAGAGATTTTGAACGTATGTTAGGTAGATTTTACGGTTTATTGCCCACAGCTATCAATCCATCTCTATATAAAGATGAAAAAGATGTTGATTATTGTGCAGACACTTATTCATTGTTTGAAGATAACGGAAGCATAGAAAAGAAATCTATTCCTTTATACAAAAATGGGCCAAGCTATTTCTTTAATTCGTATAACATCATGGATAAACATTCTACAAACAGTTCTGTAAGTGTAGACCAAGTGAAACGTATGCGTCAAGTAATAAAAGATTGCCCTTATCGTCAGCAAGGAATAACGAAATAAAAACAGGCAATAATAGATACAATATAATAAAAAAGTTCTCATGTGTGTAGTTTTACCAAACACATGAGAACTTTTATTTTTAATAGAAAGCATTACTTCATTTAATAAATATGAAAGTCTTTTATATCTAACCGTTAATGATGAATTCTTTAAAATATACTGATATATAAAAAATATTCACCAATATTCTTTTAATGAAACAAAACAAAGCGGTAGAAAGAAAAGCCTAAAGTAGGCAAATTTCAGATAACCATAAATTATAAGAACTAAGATAAAGGAAATTATCAATCGCATTAAAGAATTTAATGGGTAATTTACTTGCATACAATTCAAAAAATTGTACCTTTGCGAACAAAATCAATGTATGTTATGCAGAAAAGTCCTCTATATAGCAAACGTATGATTAAAGAAATTAGTTTAGGAAAGACTTCTCGTAGAAAGTTTCTCTATAATAATGCGTTTACTTAACAGCTTGATTGTATATTATATTAAGTAAAGAAAAGAGAAAATAAAATCAGTGATAACAACTACAATAAGTAGTTATAAGTATTTAGAATTATGCATCAGTATCTATTTGAGATGATGCAAATAGCAAAGAATTATTTATGAAGAATTCATTTAATAGAACCTATTTACACAGCAACGACTCCAATGATTGAGAATGTATCTCTGCCACATTCTTATGTTGCAAATATTTCTTCAGAAAAGAATATAGAGATTCGTTCTCAACAGACGGGTATTTTACAAAATGTATATGTTAGTGAAGGACAGTTTGTAAAAGCTGGTCAAACTCTTTTTCGTATAGCAATCGTTGGAGCTGATGAAGAAATTGCTAAAGCTAAGGCTATAAAAGAACAAGCCAGTATAGACTTACAAAATGTAGCAAAATTAACAGACAACAAAGTGCTATCGAATAATGCAAGACGTATGGCAACTGAAAAGCTGAAAGGGGCTGAGGCAGACTATCAATTAGCTGTGTTACGTAAACGACTTTCTATTATTCGTGCTCCCTTCTCTGGTGTTTTGGGACAAATTCCCAATAAGATAGGAAGTTTAATAGAACCAAGTGACCTACTAACAACCTTATCAGATAATAAGAAAGTGTTTGTTTATTTTAATATTTCTGAAACAGATTATTTAAATTCTCATCTTCATCCAGACCAATATTCACAGATACCTTTACAACTTGTATTAGCTAATGGAGACTTATTTCCTGCCAACGGAAAGATTTTAAATATTGGAGGACAATTTGATAGTTCAACAGGAACAATCTCTATGCGTGCAATTTTTGATAATCCTAATAATCTGTTACGAAATGGAGAAATGGGAACAATTAAACTGTTTGTAAAGAAAAAAAATGCAATGTTAATACCACAAGAAGCTGTTTATGAGCAACAAGATCGCAAATATGTATTTGTGGTAGACCAAAATAATATTGTACATCAACGTGCTATCAAGATTGAAGCAGAAGTTACTGGCGTTTATGTTATTTCTTCTGGGTTAAAAGCAACTGATAGATATCTTCTTGACGGCATACAGAAAGTGAACGATGGAGATAAAGTACAACTTTCTATGATATCTCCACAATCTTCAATGAAGTTGAATAAACTAAATGCAGATTAGAAATGTTTAAGATGTTTATTCGTAGACCAGTACTTTCAATTGTAGTATCATTGGTCATTGCTTTTATTGGCATTCTATCACTGTTTAATCTTCCTGTTACACAGTTTCCATCTATTTCTCCTCCTAAGGTAAATGTTATTGCTAATTATCCTGGAGCTAATAATGAATTGTTGGTAAAATCTGTGATTATACCTTTGGAACAATCGTTAAATGGTATTCCTGGTATGAAGTATATAGAGAGTAATGCTGGTAATGACGGAGAAGCAGAAATAAATGTAGTGTTTAAGTTGGGTACCGATCCCAATGTAGATGCAGTGAATGTTCAAAATAGAGTTTCGGCAGCAACCAATAAATTACCACCTGAAGTTATCCGAGAAGGGGTTAAGATTTCTCGTGAAGAGCCTAATATACTTATGTATATCAATCTTTATAGCGATGATCCCAAAGTAGACCAAGGATTTCTGTATAATTATTTTGACATAAACATATCTCCTGAGTTACTACGTGTTGACGGAGTTGGCGACTTAGATATTCTGGGTACACGCAATTATGCTATGCGCGTTTGGTTACATCCCGACAAGATGGTAGCCTACGGATTGTCTACCGACGATGTTAGTGAAGCTCTTGAGGACCAAAATATAGAGGTTTCTCCAGGAAAGTTAGGTGAAAGTGGAGGCTTACGTCCACAAGTTAAAGAATATGTTTTAAAATATCCTGGTCGTTATACTACAGAAGAAGAATATAAAAATATTATTATTAAAAGTAATAATGGTAGCATAGTACGGCTAAAAGATATTGCCGATGTTCACTTAGGAAGTGAAGTTTACGACATATATTCAACTTTCAATGGAAGACCTTCTGCAGCAGTAACCTTAAAACAAGCTTATGGTAGCAATGCACGGAATGTAATCAACAAGGTAAAAAAAGCTATGTCACGCATAGAAAAAGATATGCCTAAAGGTATGCATTATGAAATAAGCTATGATGTTAGTAGATTTTTAGACGCAAGTGTGGAAAAAGTAATACACACCTTGTTTGAAGCTTTTATTTTAGTTGCAATTGTTGTATTTATATTTTTAGGAGATTGGCGTTCCTCTATCATACCCATAATGGCTATCCCTATTTCACTTTTGGGTAGCTTTATTGCTATGTTATTTTTTAACATAACACTAAACATGATATCCTTGTTCGCCTTAGTTATGGCTATTGGAATTGTGGTAGATGACGCTATCGTGGTGATAGAGGCAGTAAATGTTGAGATTGCTCGTAACAAACTATCTCCTGTTGAAGCAACAGAAAAAGCAATGAAAGAAATAAGCGGTGCTATTATCGCCATTTCCTTAGTTATGGCTTCCGTATTTATCCCCGTTGCATTCATGGGAGGACCAGAAGGTATGTTCTATCGTCAGTTCTCTATCACTATGGCATCAAGTATTCTTTTTTCAGGTTTCATTGCACTAACACTAACGCCAGCTTTATGTGCCCTTATCTTAACAAAAGAACAAGAGAACCATATAAAATTAGGATTCATAGGACGTGCTTTACAGCGTTTCAATACAAAGTTTGATAGCGGTAGTCGTAAATATGAACATCTTATACAGCATATTGTACGTTTAAAAACTTTGACAATGATACTTATCTTGGTTTTCTGCGGATTAGCATATTGGATGAATACGGAACTTCCGTCTGGATTTATTCCACAAGAAGACCAAGGTATGATTTATGCAATCATAGAAACTCCACCAGGAGCAACTATAGAGCGCACAAATGCTGTAACCCAACAACTTCTTAAAATAGCAGAAAAAGAAGAGGATGTGGAAAGTGTATCTTCATTAGCTGGTTTTGAAATACTTTCTGAAGGTACGAGTGCCAACTCTGGTAGTTGCTTGATTAACCTAAAAGATTGGAAACATAGAAAACGAACAGCGAAAGAAATTATTAAAGACTTAGAAAATAAATGCAAGCAGATAACACAAGCAAATATTGATTTCTTCCAACCCCCATCTATTCCTGGTTATGGAGCTGCGAGTGGTTTTGAATTACGTTTGTTAGATAAAACTGGTAAAAATGATTACCATGAAATGGAACAAGTGAGTAAAGCATTTGTGAAAGAACTAAACAAACGTCCCGAGATAGGTAATGCATTTACATTTTATTCAGCCAGTTATCCTCAATATATGGTTCATGTTGATGATGACAAGGCCTTACAAAAAGGCGTTAAACCTGGTAAGGCGCTAAATAATTTATCTATTTTGGTAGGTTCAGATTATCAGACTGGATTTATTAGATTTGGAAAACCTTATAAAGTGATTGTGCAAGCAGCTCCACAATATAGAGACTTTCCAGAGCGTTTATTAGGACTTTATACTAAAAACGAAGATGAACAGATGGTACCTTATGCTGACTTCATGACTCTGTCAAAGACTTATGGTATGAGCGAAATTACTCGTCATAATCTTTATAATTCTTCTGAGGTAACAGGAGCTCAGGCACCAGGATATTCAAGTGGACAAGCCTTACAAGCCATTCAAGAAGTTGCACAACAGAGTTTACCCAAAGGATATGATTACGATTGGGCTGGTATATCAAAAGATGAAGCAGAACAAGGCAATACTGCTGTGATAATATTCATTGTGTGTCTTGTATTCGTTTATCTTATTTTAGCTGCTCAATATGAAAATTTCCTTTTACCATTACCCGTAATTATATTTTTACCTGTAGGTATCTTAGGTGCATTTCTTTTTTTAAAGGTTTGTGGATTAGAAAATAATATATATGCTCAAATAGCTTTAGTTATGCTCATTGGTTTATTGGGTAAGAATGCTGTATTAATGGTTGAATATGCTGTTCAGCGTAAGAATGCAGGAGAGCAAATTGCTCAAGCTGCCATTTCAGCTGCAGTTGCACGTTTTCGTCCTATTCTGATGACGAGCATTGCTTTTATAGCTGGCTTAATACCATTGGTATTTGCGTCGGGTGCAGGTGCTATTGGAAATCGTACGATTGGTACTGCTGCAGTAGGTGGTATGCTCATTGGTACTTTAGGAGGATTGTTCCTAATTCCAGGTCTTTACTACATCTTTGCAGGAATGACAGACAAATTAGTACATTATCAAAAGGAAAAACCATTAAGTGAAGAAAAAGACAAACGTTACAAAAAACAAGCTTTACATGACAACATCTATGATAAAAAATAATAATATATATACTGTAATCGCAATCATTGTAATCTTCTTAAGTATAGGTTCTTGTAAAATACCTCAAACAACACTAAACGAAGATACACTTAAAATGTCATTACCATCTTTACCGAAAGATAGCAGTGTTTCCATTCCACCTATTTGGAGAGATTTCTTTCAAGACTCTACACTCCAAGCTTTGATTGATACAGCTCTACAAAAGAATCAGGATATTAAAATAACATTACAAGAATTAGCTATAGCCAAAAGTGCAATTACCTTGAAACAAGGAACACTTCTACCTTCCATAACAGCTAATATGGGTGCAGGTGTATCTAAAGTAGGTCGTTACACAGCAGAAGGAGCAGGTAATGTAGGTACTGAAATAACGCCTGGTCACAAAATACCAACTGTTATTCCGGATTTGGCTCCAACCTTACAACTGGATTGGACAATAGATTTATGGAACAAACTAAACAAACAATCAAAGGAGACGACACAAATGAATAACGAACAAAACTTAGGAAACATCTTAGAATCTTTATCAGTAAACGCAATCCAAACAAATAACAAGGTACAAAAACTTGTAGAATGCGTGATTGCTAACCACAGAACCACAGGCAAATTAGTAGAATATACTAACCGTTGCGAGAGAGTATTCAAAGCGCACCGCAAAAATATTAAAATGTTAGCAGTCGCTACTCTTATTACTACAGGTATTACTTGGATTACGTCTAAGCGTGTAGACTATTTAGAAAACAAGATCGAGAAACTGCAAAAAGAACTAAACGAATCAAAACTAAAAAAGTAAGGAGGATATTCTTATGGTAAAGTATGAGGATATGTTGCGCGACGGAGTCTGGTATAACAGTAACTTATATTTAGAAGATGGCCGTCTGTACGCTAACCTAAGTGGTACTCGCTGGATTGTGTTAGCACGTAACGTAGAAAACTATACTATTCAATTCGGTATGGGTACTTTAATAGTCACTATGAAACCTATTGTTATGGACGGTGCACGTACATTGTTTCGTATAATAGATAAAAAAGTGTCCATATCTATAATAGACCGCGAGGATGAGATTTATAATTTTTGGGATAATTCTTATGATGAGTATCTAAAATCTGAGGTTAATTATTTCAAATCTGAACGAAAAGTAGTAGAGAGACTTAACGCTCAAACTCAAGGATATTAGGAGGCGCTTTATGAAATATATAGAATGTGTACGAGTATTAGACGACTGTGTGTTTGGACGAATTGGACTTAACTGGTACTATATTTGCGAAGGTGTCCATTACGTAGAAGTTGGTAATCAGTATGTGGAGGTTAAGTGTGACTCTTATGCAGCGCAACTGAAAAGTATATTTACTATTAGTACTAGAGAGACTGTTAGCGGTATCGTGGTTACTAGAAACGAATATACTAGACGTGGGGATTTCCGAAAGAAAGAATTCTATTTAGCAGATGATATCATTAGAATGAGTAAAGATAAAGTCATCACAAATCCTGATTACTTTAGTAAATTTTTTGAGACTTTACACGATATGGACATTAGAAAGGAGAACAGCATACTATGAAACTAGAACAAATCGTTAGTCGAACGAGTTATACTTTAAAGAAACACGGCCCGCTTATCCTATCAGTTTTAGGAGCGGCGGGTGTTATTCTTACCGCTAAACTAGCATCAGACGCTGGTAAGAAAATAGGTAAGTTAGAGGCTGAGACTCCTGAATTTGTGGAATACGACTTATTCTACGAAGAACCACAGCAAGAAATCAATACGTTCGGTTTATATTTACCGACAATCGTATGCGGTGTGGCTACAATCGGGTGTATTCTAAGTAGCTCATTCTTATCTCAGAAGAGACAGTTATCTCTAGTGGCTGCATACGCTGCTTTAGACGCAAAATATAAAGAAATTAAGAAAGACTATCTCGAAAAGCATCCGGACGAGTATATGACTATTCGTAAGAAAGAATATAGTGAGTCTCTACAATTCATGAGCGAGAAGGATTACGACGAACTATTATATTACGACGAGTATTCTGATCGCTGGTTTAAACGCCGTCCGATTGAGATGCTAAATGCAATCTATCAGTTCAATCGTATGTTTATCCTACGAGGGTATGTAAATTTGAACGATTATTATGCGTTAGTCGGTTTGGACGGTACGGTAGAAGGGGCTACTATCGGTTGGTCTGAATATAATGACGATGGGTACGCTTGGGTTGACGTGGTTCATGAATATATCGAGTTTGAAGATGACGACACTCCGGGATATTACCAAATTGAATTCCCATTTGCTCCATCAGTAGAGTACTTAAGTTAATATAAACAAAAATGCGAAGGAGAGTTACATATGGAAACTAAAGTTAATTTAATTGAGAATAGGTTATTTCTAAAACTAGACGATTACTGGTATTTAGCAAATAGACACAGTAGAACCAAAAGGGTTTGTATCTACGGCACAGGATTTATCATAGTTCAAAGAGATGACGTGAGACTACAATACGATGAGTTACACCAACAAGAATTATCAGAGTTTGTGTTGACTATATTCGACAGCGATACGTTCCCACTAATGGTTAACAATCGTGTTACTTACGACGATATTAAGAAGATGTCTGTGAAAAATCTTTCAGACGATGCGGAAGGTATGTATATTTGGAACTGGTTAAATAGCAAGGGTATTCCCTGGGAGGTAAAATAATGGAATTAGAGATTACTATGTTTAAGAAGAGATTGTTTATTCAATTAGATGACGGTTGGTATATTCTAAATGACGTAAACGATACTAATGAGATTTTAATGGACTATCATTGTGTGAGTGTCGTGAGAAAGAATAACGTTCATATTGTATACTATGATGACGATAACAATGCCAAGACAGTAGACGTTAGAGTATTCGACAAAGATGGTTATTTAGTCGCTGATACTATTTCACTAAGTTACGACGAGTTGAAAGAAGCTTCTAAACGTATCTTAGAAACGGATGAAGAAGGAACCAAATTGTGGAGAACTCTTAACGGTTGGTATGAAAGACCTGTTAAATACGTAGAATATAAAGGAGATATAACAAATGATTAACGTTATTACGAACGCTGATAGAGCTTGGATTTCAAATGAGTGCGTGGTCTATGGTGGAGACCTATATGTACTGAAAGACGATACTTGGAGACTTATTCCTATTAAGGATTACGTAACCACAATTGCTATCCAATTCGATAAAGAAGAATGGTTATCGGTGCACACTAGACAAGGCGGGCTATATAAAATCTATAAATATATGGATTATGTACGAGGGGTTAAGCCTGGTGGAGAGTCTGAAGACCATTATTTCCGACTATCGCTGACCGACGTCCGGAAGTCACTCCAGTAGTCACTGGGTTCGATAAATATGGAAAACTGTTCGAACGAAGTCGTCGAGATGCTTTACTCCTAAAGGGACCAGGTAGAGCATTAGCGTTTCTAAACACATATTCTGGTAGAGAGTTCGGTAGACAGGATATTTCTAAAGGAAGTGGTGAGAATGAATAGGTTAGAGACTCTTCTGGAGAAGACGTATTTTACTGACAAGTTCAACATAAAAGACATCAATGATGCGCCTTTAATCGGAAATGATTTTACTGTCACTCCTGTTGGACATACTATGTTCTTTAAAGTAAAAGGTACTGAGTGGCATGCACTACCGTTCGACCTTAACGAATTCTCGGGTATCAATACCAAGTTCACACTAAAGGGGATGATTGAATGACTGTAAAGTTAATTAATCAAAAAATATTTGAAGGGAATACAAAAGTGTTAGACGATATCATACACGTTTGTATCGGAGGTAAGTGGTATAAAGTATTCGCTGGACACCGTATCCGAGATATTAAATATACCGACGAAGGTATGGAGTTTACGTCTGATTACCTTAACGAATACGACCCATCTAGACGTTACGCTCAGGGGTTCATATTTGAGGGTTCTAAGAGCGCGTTCGTAATAAGTAGATATATGCCTCCATTTAGAGAAGGCGGAGTCCTAATCAAAGTAGAGGACATTTTGGACGGAGCCTATATAGATACTAGTCTTCACAAACTAAGTCAGACAAAATCTACACCAGAAGAACTAAATAGACAAATTGTATGGATTGAACCAAATTTTGAAGTTGTAAAGGAGAATAAAAATGAATCTAGTAACTAGTATTAAACAATTCACAAAGAAACGCACACCAGAAATCTTAATTGCTACTGGTTTAGTGGGTATGGTAACGTCAGTGGTATTTGCAGTAAAAGCTGTGCCTAAAGCCGAGCAACTAATGGAGAAGGCTAAAGAAAATAAAGCAGAGGTTCTAGAACTAGAGCCTGAGGATGTAAATCTGACAGTGGTTGAGAAAGTGAAAGCTGTTTGGACGGTATATGCACCATCAGCTATCGCATTCGGGTTATCTACAGCATGTATTATTGGAGCAAATAATGTAAGTCATAGACGAAGTGTTGCTATCGCGACTGCCTATACGTTATCTGAGACTGCTTTCAAAGAATATAAAGAGAAGGTAGTAGAGAAGTTCGGTAAAAATAAAGAACAACAAGTTCGTGACGAAGTAGCTAAAGCACAAATCGAGAAAAACCCTGTTAGTAAATCTCAAGTTATTATTACTGGGAATGGCGACTCGTTATGCTATGACAGTGTGTCAGGACGATATTTCAAATCTAACATCGAAAAGATTAGAAGAATTGTCAATGATACAAATGCTAAGATGTTTAGCGAAAACTGGGTCAGTCTGAACGAGTTCTATATTGACTTAGGATTGGAAACAATCGCAATCGGTAACGATATGGGTTGGGCTATTGATAAAGGCGGTATGGATATTGAGTTCAGTTCTCATATTGCTGACGATGGAACACCATGTTTAGTGCTGGACTACACTGTATTACCTACTTATGGGGTATGGTAAAACGTAGCCTCGCAATATTTACAACTCGTTTAATGGAAGGTAAATAAAAACTAAAAATCTTAAGGAGGAACCTACCATGTCAAATTTAATCGAAACTAAGAAAGAAGTATTAGCAAACGGAGAAACTGTTTATGTAGCGAAACTTCGTAAACCAAATTGGAAAAAGATTGGTATTGTAACAGCAGTTGTGGCTGGCACAGGAGCATTAGTAGCTTTAGTTGCCAAAGCAGCTAACGGAGCAAAACAATCAGGATCTAATGAAGGATACGAATCAGACTACTCAAACGATTATTCAGATGATGATACTCAATCTGAGCAAGATGAAACTGAAATGGATGAGTCTAACGACGATCAAGAGTAATTGAATAGCTTTAAAGAAGGAGGAATGCTTAACACGCATTTCTCTTTTTCTTTTGTTAAGAAAGGAGACTATATTATGAAAATCAAATTTAATGACAACACAAAACTTATGGTTGCAGCTCTAGCTTGGTGTGGAGGCACGTTCTTATTCTGGAAAGCGCAAAAGAAATCTATGGATAACTTAATCGAAGCGGCTAAGTACACTTCAATGTGGAGAGAGCAATTTGGTAACTTTGGAGAAAATGGAGGAAATGTGAATGGTACTAGAGTCGAACTCACACAAGACGAAGATGGAAAATAAAGCATTAATGGATAAACCTAAAACGCAAAAAATCGTAACGGGTCAAGCTAAACTAAAAAAGAAAGGGTTCTTTGATTTCTTTGTATCCGAGGATGCGTCTAGTGTGAAGTCTTATTTACTCTCGGACGTATTGGTGCCGAATATTAAGAGACTTATTCAGGAACTAGTGACTAGCGGTATAAATCAATTACTGTACGGTAACGATTATAAACCTGCGAAGAGTTCAAGTAACACATCTCGTGTGTCATATAATAGTTTCTCAAGTTCACCTGCGACTCAACCAAGTCGTAAGAAAGGAAACGATATTATCGAGATTGAAGTAGATACGTACACAGACTCTCAGAACGTTATTTATCAACTTCAAGGTCTAATTGACCAATATCAACAAGCGACTATTGCTGATTTATATGACTTAGTCGGCATTGATGGAGATTTCACAGATAATAATTACGGTTGGAAAGACTTAACTCGTGTATCTGTGATACCGTACGGACGGAAATTCATTATTAGAATGCCAAGATTTATTGCTTTATAGGAGGTTTATTTATGGATATGGTAAACCACCCAGAGCATTATCAATCTGGAAAAATAGAAACAATCGATGTAATCGAGGAATTTACAAAGGATCTAAAGGGAATCGAGGCTAGTGACACTGCAAATATCATTAAGTACGCATGTCGCTGGAAACGAAAAAATGGCGTAGAGGACTTACGTAAGCTAGTCTGGTACGCTAATCATTTAATCAATCATATTGAAACTAAAGGAGAAATGTAAAATGAGTTTTAAAGAGAAATTTGTAGCAGCAGCAAACACTGCATTGCTAAAAGGTAAAAAACACAGTCCTAAAATGTTATTAGTAGCTGGGACTGTCGGTTTTGTAGCTACTGTTGTGGCTGGATGTAAAGCTACTACTAAATTAGAAGATGTTTTGGCTAAACCAAAAGAACAAATTGAAAAAATCCATGAAATTATGGATAGCGAAGAGTTACAAAAACAATACGGATACACTCAACAAGACAAAGTACAAGATTTAACTAAGATTTATATTAAAACTGGTTGGGACTTAACTAAATTATATGCTCCTACGATTGTTTTAGGAACAGCATCGTTGTTATGTTTCTTCGGTTCACATAATATTCTGTCTAAACGTAACGCTGGATTAGCTGCAGCATACGCTACTATTGATAAAGGGTTTAAAGAATATCGTGGTCGTGTGGTAGACAAATTCGGACGTGAAGTAGACCGTGAGTTATTGACTGGTGTTAAAGTAGAGAAAGCTACTAAGAAGAAAAAAGGTGAAGAGGCAGTAGCAGAAGAAACTAACGAACAACCATCTAAACTTTACGCAAGTAGCTACGCTCGTTATTTCGATGAGTCTTGTGCTGATTGGAAGTCTAATCCAGAATATAACTTAATGTTCTTACGTATGCAAGAGCAACATGCAAATGATTTACTTCGTGCGAAACGTCACTTATTCTTGAATGAAGTGTACGACATGTTGGGTATTCCACGTACAGCAGCAGGACAACAAGTAGGTTGGATTTATGATGAAGGTCAACCATTAGGGGATAACTTCGTTGACTTCGGTATTTACGATGATGCGAATGAGAAAGCTAGAGACTTCGTGAATGGATACGAACCTAGAATCTTATTAGACTTCAACGTAGACGGGGTAATCCTAGACTATATTTGAATGGTAGATATCAATGCGCCTACAAATTACGAAATCCCTTGGCTGTAAAAAGCTGAGGGAAATTTTCCTAGGGGGGTTAATTTATGAAAACCAATTTAAAAAATATGCTGAAGGATCCTGGTTTCATGCTAATCGCTTTAGGGTTCATGATGGCTATGGTGGGATATATTTACTCGGACAAAGCTGTTAGTGCGAATACTAATCAAACGACAGGCTATATTGTAGTCCGTACGAACGAACCTGAAACCACAACGAGAACTGAGGTGAAGGATATTAGTAATGCAGACCTTATTACAATGGATGATGCGGTTTTAATTGCTAAATTGGTTCTAGCTGAAGCTGAGGGAGAGCCTGAGATGGGAAAACGACTAGTTATTGATACGGTATTGAACCGATTGAACTCTAGTGACTTCCCTAATACAGTATATGATGTTGTTTATCAACCATATCACTATGACCCTGCATGGGATGGGCGCATTGACCTATTTTCAGAACTAGACGACGCATTTAAATTAGTAGTGGACGAAATCCAACATCGTACGAATTCGGAAGTTCTATATTTCAGAACAGATAATTATCACGAGTTTGGAACACCTATG
>QWCZ01004262.1_pt1 | contig 16231 bp, 10 predicted proteins | sample 1972651 | NCBI WGS metagenome assembly QWCZ01 (sample SAMN09866695, study PRJNA288562) | Human oral metagenome isolate pre1_saliva, whole genome shotgun sequencing... | isolation source: mouth | host: Homo sapiens | place: USA: California
GGTCAGCGGCAGCGACGGGGCGATCTGCTCCAGGTAGCGCAGCGCCGGCGCCATCGTCGAGAAGATGCCGATGAACAGGGTCGCGACCTCCATGATCGGGCCCCACGTGAACGCGTTCTCCTCGAAGCGCACTTTCTTGTCTGACAGCTTGTAGGACAGGCCCGCGACCGCGAACATGATGACTTCGCGCCACGGTACCAGGTCAACCCACGAGTGGACGTGGCCCTCGGCCAGCGCCTCGCCGTCCCAGGACGGAGCAAAAGCGACGGACAGGATGATGATCGCGAAGAACAGCAGGTTGATCTTTCCGTGCAGACGCAGGGGCTTGACCTCGCGGTCGTCGGCCTCGATGGAGGAGGTGTCCTCGGACGCGTAGCGCACGCGGTCAATCGAGTAGTACGTGAGGAGCAGCAGCGCCAGAGTAAACAGCCACTCCTTCCACAGCGCAAACGTCCACGCGAAGGGCACACCGTGCAGGTAGCCGAGGAACAGCGGCGGATCGCCGAGCGGAGTCAGTATGCCGCCACAGTTCGCCACAATGAAGATCGTGAACAGGACTGTGTGCACGCGGTGCTTACGTTCCTTGTTCGTCTCCAGGAGCGGGCGGATCAGCAGCATGGCCGCTCCCGTCGTCCCGATAAACGAGGCCAGCAGGCCGCCGATCGCCAGGAAGATCGTGTTGTTACGCGGGGTCGCCTTGATGTCGCCGGCCAGGTGAATGCCGCCGGAGACCACGAACAGCGCGAAGAGCAGTGCGATGAACTGCACGTACTCCACGCCCGTGGCGATGAGCGGGCCCGTGCCCGCCCTCATGAACATCCAGACCGTCGTCGGCACGCCGAGAGCGAGTGCGACGGAGAGCTGGGAGCATTCCTTTTCCCACCAGTGTGCGGTCTTCGGGATGATGGGCAAGAGCGCGATACACGCGAGCATCGCAACGAAGGGGAGCAGACTCCACCATGGGTAGGTCATTGGCCATTCCTTGGTAGACGATAGAGACGCTCTTTATTTTATGCGGTGACCGCGTGGTGGGGAACGTTGTCCGAGGTGGGAGTGGCCTCATCGATGAGGCGGGGGCGGGTGGATGCACGGGTGGAATCGACGAGGCGGGGGCAGGCAGGTGCATCGGTGCGGGCACGCGGTGGGCGCGTGAATGGCGGCGACCGGGATACCGCGTCGGCGTGGCGTTGACGCGGATCCGGGTATGCGTGGCGCCCCGAACAGGACTCGAACCTGCGACCTCTTGCACCGGAGGCAAGCGCTCTATCCGCTGAGCTATCGGGGCAGCGCCGCTAGTTTAGCAGGGTTCAAACGTACGCGCGTAACGGTGAGATGTGCCATACTAGTGGGCGTTGCTTGTCCGTGAACCCCTCAGGAGGATTCCATGCGCGTCCATATTGCCACTGATCACGCCGGTTTTGAGCTGAAGGAAAAGGTGGTCGCCCACCTGCGCGAGGCCGGTCATGACGTCGTCGACCATGGCGCGCGCGTCTACGACGCGCTCGACGACTATCCGCCGTTCTGTATCGAGGCGGCCAAGGCTGTGGTCAGTGAACCCGGCAGCCTTGGCATCGTTGTCGGCGGCTCTGGCAACGGTGAGCAGATGGCCGCCAACTGCGTGGAAGGCGTGCGCGCCGCCCTCGTCTGGTCGGATGCGACCGCGCGCCTGGCCCGCGAGCACAACGATGCGAACATGATGGCTGTCGGTGCCCGCCAGCACAGTGATGACGAGGCCATCGCTCTCATCGATGCCTTCCTTGAGACCCCCTTCAGCGGGGATGAGCGCCACCAGCGTCGCATCGATCTGATGGCCGCGTACGAGCGTTCCGTGCGCGCCTGATTGCCTGCTGCATGCGAAGCGGGGCCGGTGGATCGCCGGCCCCGCTTCGCATGCCCCGTTTCCGCTTCCTCGGCCCCGGCCTCGTCCTCTTAGCCCTGACCGGTGAAGGTGAGGTAGACGAGGAACAGGTTGAGCGCGACGATAACGGCTGCGATGAGGAAACCGGTCGCGCGCAGGGTGCGGGTGTTGGCGTACTCGCCCATGACGTCGCGCGATGCGGTCAAGTGCATGAGCGGAATGATCGCGAAGGGGATACCGAACGATAGGGCGACCTGCGAGACGACGAGCGCCCACGTGGGTTCCGCGCCCGCGCCCAGGATGATCAGGGCCGGGATCAGGGAGATGAGGCGGCGCACGAGGATGGGGACGCGGATGTGGAGCAGGCCGTTCATGATCTCGCTGCCCGCGTAGGCACCCACCGACGTCGAGGCCAAGCCCGAGGCTAGTAGGCCCACCGCGAAGACAGTGCCCACGATGGGGCCGAGCGTGGAAGAGATCGCGGCGTGCGCGCCCTCGATGGTGTCGGTGCCGCTCTGTCCGGCCAGTGCGGCGGCTGCCAGGAGCAGCAGGCCGATGTTGACCAGGCCGGCGATGCTCAGCGCCCAGTAGATGTCGATGCGGGTCGCGCGCAGGAGGCGCGACAGGTGGCCGGAGGAATGGCGTGAATCTGCGGTGGAGGGTCCGAGTTCGTCGGCCTCATGGTCGTTGACCAGCGAGGAGTGCAGGTAGACGGCGTGCGGCATGACCGTCGCGCCGAGCATGGATGCGGCCACGAGGACCGAGTCTGTGCCCTGGAAGCGGGGGAGGAGTCCGCCGAGCATGCCCGAGGGGCTGGGCGGGGCAACGAACAGACCTGCGAGGAATCCGAGCGTGATGACGATCAGTAGGCCGACGATGATTGTTTCGAACTGGCGCTGTTTGCCTTCGCCTTGGACGACGAGAAGCGCCATGGACACGGCACCGATGATGACGCCGCCCCACAGCAGTGAGATCCCGAAGAGGAGGTGGAGGGCAAGCGCGCCGCCGATGACTTCGGCTAGGTCGGTCGCTGCGGCCACGATCTCCGCTTGGATCCAAAAGGCGATGCGTCCGGGCTTGGACATGCGATCACCCAGGAGGGCGGGCAGGGATCGACCGGTGACGAGGCCGAGCTTGGCGGACAGATATTGGACGACCATCGCGAAGATATTCGAGGCTACCAGGACCCACACGAGCAGGTACCCGTAGCGTGCGCCGGCCGTGATGTTGGCTGCGACGTTTCCGGGGTCGACGTAGGCGACGGCCGCGACGAAGGCGGGGCCGAGGAGAGGGATGAGCTTGTGGCGATGCTCGGTGTCCGTGGCGTTCACGGGAATCCTCACTGCAGATAGGAAATGTTCGGCTACCCGAAATCTTACTCGCCACTCGCGCCCGGTCACGGGACGAAAGCCGCCCGGGCGGGCCTCGTGTGGCCAGGTTTTCACACGCACGCCGCGTATAGGTGAGCGGTGACGAGGCAAAACCCCGTAGGCTAAAGGGGTGACTCCTGAAGAACTTGCCTCCCTTATTCGCTCGACGCTGCTGGACGCTGCCGCCGCCGGGCGCATCTCCATCGACCCCGCCCTGGTGCCCGATCCTGTGACGGTCGAGCGTCCCCGCGTGCGCGAGCACGGCGACTGGGCGACCAACGTCGCCATGCAGCTCGGCAAGAAGGCTGGTATGGCACCGCGCGAGTTTGCACAGATCCTCGCGGACGCTCTCGCCGCCGCCAACGGCATCGATTCCGTCGAGGTCGCGGGCCCCGGCTTCATCAACATCCGCCTGGGCGCGGGGGCAGCCGGCGAACTCGCCCGCACTATCGTCGAGGCCGGGGCTGAGTATGGTCGTAACGCGACGCTCGCGGGTCGCTCCATCAACCTCGAGTACGTGTCTGCGAATCCGACCGGTCCCGTGCACCTGGGTGGTGCCCGCTGGGCCGCCGTCGGTGACTCTCTGGCGCGCCTCATGGCCGCCTCCGGTGCCGCTGTGACTCGCGAGTACTACTTCAACGACCATGGCTCGCAGATCGACCGCTTCTCCCACTCGCTCTACGCGCGCGCCATGGGCCGCGAGGTCCCTGAGGATGGCTACGGCGGCCAGTACATCGCTGACATCGCCGACCAGGTCCGCGCTGATGCGCAAGCCGCCGGTGAACCCGACCCGGTTACGCTGCCCGAGGACGAGGCCATCGAGGTCTTCCGCGCCCGCGGCGTCGAGCTGATGTTCGCTGAAATCAAGGAGCGCCTGCATTCCTTCCGCGCCGACTTCGACGTCTTCTTCCACGAGGACTCCCTGCACAACTCGGGTGCGGTGGCCGAGGCGATTGAGCGCCTGCGCAAGCGCGGCGTGATCTTCGATGAGGGCGGCGCGGTGTGGCTGCGCACGACCGCCTACGGCGACGACAAGGACCGTGTCCTCATTAAGTCGGACGGCCAGGCCGCGTACTTCGCGGGCGACGTCGCCTACTACCTGAACAAGCGTGAGCGCGGCGCGGATGCGGCCATCTACCTGCTGGGTGCTGACCACCACGGCTACATCGGTCGCATGATGGCCATGTGCGCCGCCTTCGGTGACAAGCCGGGCGAGAACCTGCAGATCCTCATCGGCCAGCTTGTCAACCTGGTCAAGGATGGCGAGCCCGTGCGCATGTCCAAGCGCGCCGGCACCATCGTCACCCTCGACGACCTCGTCGATGCCGTGGGCGTGGACGCCGCGCGCTACGCCCTCGTGCGCGTGTCCACGGATACGCAGGTCGACATCGATCTGGACCTGCTCTCGCAGCACTCCAACGACAACCCGGTCTACTACGTGCAGTACGCGCACGTGCGCACCTGCAACGTTGCCCGCAACGCGGCCGCGCACGGCGTCACTCGCGACGCTGGCTTCGATCCGGCCGCCCTGGACACCGAGGCCGACGAGGCCCTGCTGGCCGCCCTCGCTCAGTTCCCCGCGCAGGTCGCACAGGCCACGGAGCTGCGCGAGCCGCACCGCATCGCCCGCTACCTGGAGTCCCTGGCTGCCACCTACCACGCCTGGTACGGCCAGTGCCGCGTGACGCCCCGCGGCGACGACCCGGTCGAGCCCGGCCACGTCGCCCGCCTCTGGCTCAACGACGCGGTCACCCAGGTGCTGCGCACGGGCCTCGGCCTGCTCGGCGTGAGCGCCCCCGAAAGGATGTGACCTGGTGAGCGAGGCGGTTACCCTGACGTGCCCGACCCCCGATGAGCGCCCCGACCTCTGGCCGTGGAGCGCGATCCGGGTGGATGGCGTGCTGCGCGTGGGAGGCGTCGACCTGACCAGCGTCGCCGCCGACTTCGGCACGCCGACCTTCGTGCTTGACGTCGAGGCCATGCGGGGGCGCGCTCGCGTGTGGGCGTCGGCGATGGCCGAGGAGTTCTGGGATGGCTACGGAATGAACGGCGGCGACGCCTTCTACGCCGGCAAAGCGTTCCTGAGCGCCGACGTCGCGCGCCTGGTCGTGGCCGAGGGCCTGGGGATCGACACCGCCTCGCTCGGCGAGCTGACCCTCGCTCTGCGCGCAGGCGTGGATCCCTCGCGCATCGGCCTGCACGGCAACAACAAGTCGGATGCGGAGATTCGCCTCGCTCTTGAAGCCGGCATTCACCGCATCTTCATTGACTCGATGGACGAGGCTCGCCAGATCGAGCGCATCGCTGCTGATCTCGGCGTCGTCGCGCCCGTCATGGTGCGCCTGAAGTCCGGCATCCACGCGGGAGGCAACGAGTACATCGCGACCGCCCACGAGGACCAGAAGTTCGGCCTGTCCCTGGCCACCGGCCAGGCGTACGAGGCCGTGGCCGCGATCAAGGATGCGTCACCTGGACTTCCGCGGCCTGCACAGCCATATCGGGTCCCAGATCTTTGGGACCGAGGCCTTCGTCGAGGCCGCGCGCATCGTCGTTGATTTCGCGGCGCGCGTGAGCGGCGAGCTGGGCCTGGAAGTGCCCGCGATTGACCTGGGTGGCGGCGTCGGTATCGCCTACACGGGCCAGGATCCGATCCCGACCTCCCCGGTTGAGGTCGCACGTGCCCTGGCTACCGTGGTGCGCGAGCGCTGCGCCCACCACGGCCTGCCGATCCCGCACGTGTCCGTCGAACCCGGTCGCTCCATCGCAGGCCCCTCGATGGTCATGCTCTACCGCGTCGGCGTCGTCAAGGACGTTTCCCTGGAAGACGGGGGAGTGCGCCGCTATGTGGCCATCGACGGCGGCATGTCGGATAACATCCGTCCCGTCCTCTACGATGCGACCTACACGGCGACGCTCGCGAACCGAGATCCGGCGCAGGCCTCGTCCCTGGCGCGCTGCCGCATCGTCGGCAAGCACTGCGAGAGCGGCGACATCATCATCCGCGACATCGACCTACCGGCCGACATTGCGGGTGGCGACCTGCTGGCCGTGCCCGCCGTCGGCGCGTACGGCTACTCGATGGCATCCAACTACAACATGCTGACGAAGCCCGGCGTTCTCGCCGTCGAGGATGGCACCGCACGCTGGTTCGTCCGTCCGCAGACGGTGGATCATCTGCTGGCGTTGGATGCTGGTCTGGCGTAGACGACACTGCTCTGGAGTCAACGAGGCGGGGAGTGCGTGCGCTCCCCGCCTCTTGTGTTCCCGAGTTCGCCTCTGTTCCCGTGCTGAGGTGGTGTTTTCTGAGCGACGTCGCATGTGATCCCCGACAGTATCTAGCTTGTTCGTTTTAATTCCTGTGATCGTGTCACTCCTGTTGTGGAATCGCGTGCGATATTGTGGCGGAATTATATTGTGAGCTTAGGGCAGCCTACATTTTGTTGTTACCGGCAAATCCTAGGATGATGGTGCTGCCCGCAGATGCAGACCTGCACGACGCAGTACCAACCGAAAGCCGAGGAACAATGCGCCGCACCGCCGCACGCATCGGAGTCGTCGCCGCGCTCGCCCTGTCCATGGGCGTCGCGACGGCGGTGGCCCCGCCCGCCCGCGCCGACGAACCCACCGACGGCCTCATCTCGTCTCCCCGCACGAACGACGACGAGATGAACTACGCGATCAACCTGGCCCCGGGTGCCAGTGCCTCCGACCTGGAGCGAGCTATCGGCCTGGTCCCGTCGGTGAAGGGCGCTGCTCTGGCCTCGTACCCCGAGATCGGCACCTTCTTCGCTCAGAGCGCCACGCCCTCGTTCGCGCCCGACTTGGCCGCCGCGCTGAAGGACGCGGGCATCTCCGTCCACTCCATCGGCCCGACCCGCACCGAGGGGGTCCTCTATTACGAGCGAGTCGCCCTCCCCACGAATGACGAGGCCCCGGCCGTCGAGGAGAACGCCGATACCCCCGCAGTCGAGGCCCCTGCCGCCGACGAGAACATCGATATCCCGGCAGCTGATACCCCCGCAGCTGGTGACCCTGCGGCTGACGACGCTCAGCCGGGCGGCCTGGCCGCCATGCGCGACGAGAGCGCGAGCGATGCGGCGGATGAAAAGATCTTCAACTGGGGTGCAGAAACTATGCACGCGCGCGAGGCCGGGGCGGTCTCCGTGGAGCGCGCGCCGGTCACGGTCGCCGTCGTTGATTCGGGTGTTGAGGACACGCACCCGGATCTGGCGGGCCGCGTGGATACTGAGCGTTCGGTGAAGTGTTCGGTCAACGGTGTGGCGACGCAGGACTTCTACGGCTGGCGCGACGAGTTTTACCACGGCACGCACGTCGCCGGCATCATTGCGGCGAACCACAACGATATCGGCATCGACGGCATCGCCCCCGAGGCGACCATCGTGGCGATTCAGGCTACGAACGACAATCGCCTCATTTACCCCGAGTACGTGACGTGCGCGTTTATGTGGGCGGCCAGCCACGGCGTGGACATCGTGAACAACTCGTATTCGATGGATCCGTGGGTCTACTGGAGTCCGACCGATCCCGAGCAGGCGGCGGGCCTGGAGGCTGCGACCCGTTCGATCAAGTACGCGCAGGGCAAGGGACTGGCCGTTATCGCGGCCGCCGGTAACGAGGGGGTGAGCATCGACAACCCGACGATTGACAATGGTTCCCCGACGGACGCGCCTGCTCCGAGGAAGGGCCGGAGCGTCGAGGGTGGCATCCGCGTGCCCTCCATGCTTGACGGCGTTGCGCAGGTGAGTGCGGTCGCTCAGGCGTACAACGTAAAACCCGGCCTGTCGCTGGCGCGCGCGGATTTTTCAAACTATGGCACGACCATCGACTTTGCGGCCCCGGGCGACCAGATTTACTCGACCGCGCTGCTGCTGTTCTACGTGAGTGGCTACGCGGTTGCCGACGGAACTTCGATGGCGACCCCGCACGTCGCGGGCGTTGCCGCGCTGCTTCAGTCGGTGCACCCGGAGTACACGGGTGAGCAGATCATTGACCTGATGAAGAAGCAGGCGGCGGGCCACTACGGCGAGCTCAACGCCCCGTGGGACGGCAAGGAGTACCGCGGCGCGGGCCTGCCCGACGCGCTGGACGCGGTCCTGAAGGACCAGCCCACTCCCGTGATTGGTCAGATCGAATACTCGACCGACGGCGCGCAGTGGGCACCGCTGGACGGTCAGGAGCTCTCCGGTTCTCTCTCCGTGCGCGCGACGGTGAGCGGTGCCGTGACGTCGGCGCGTCTGCTCGTGGGCGGCCAGGAGGTCGCGGCCGGCACGCCCGCGGGCGGCGTCGTGACGCTTCAAGCTGACGGCGTGGATGTCTCCTCCCTCTTCGGTGCACAGTCCGTGACGGTCGAGGCCTCGGGTCGCAACTCGGATCCGCGCGCCGACGATGACGCGAGCGCGTCGGCACCGTTCACGGTTGTGGGCGGCGACGATCCGAACGAGGCCGTGGCCGGCGAGTGGACATCCGATGCGATCGGCTGGTGGTGGCGCAAGGCCGACGGCACCTACCCGGTCTCCGAGGCGCTGCGCATTAACGGCGAGGTGTACCGCTTTGACGCGCGCGGCTATATGGTGACCGGCTGGGTGAGTCAGGGCGGCCAGTGGTTCTACTGCGGCGCGTCCGGCGCTCAGGCGTCGGGCTGGGCGAACGTGGGCGGCACCTGGTATTACCTGGATCCTGCGACGGGTGCGATGCGCACGGGCTGGCTGGAGCTGGATGGAGTGTGGTTCCGTCTGGACGCTTCGGGTGCGATGCGCACGGGCTGGCTGAAGGAAGGGTCGGCCTGGTACTACCTGCAGCCCTCGGGCGCGATGGCGACTGGCTGGGTGAAGGAGGGCGCGGCCTGGTACTACCTGGATGAGACCGGCGTCATGGTAACGGGCGACCGCGTGATCGACGGAGTTGCATACTCCTTCGATTCATCTGGCCGCATGCGGTAGCCGCCACCTCGGCACTCCCGGGCAGGGCCACGCCCGGGAAGGGCCGACAGCGGTTGGGGAGGGGTCGCGCACGCGCGCGGCCCCTCCCGCTGTCACGGTCGAATTTTCTCCGGTGTTGCCCGATGTTAAGTGGTATGAATTGTCGGACATGTCAAACTCTAGGATGATGGTGATCACGTGTGCACGGTGTCGTGCGCGCGACACTCACAACCGAAATGAGGAACCATGCGCCGCAACGCTGCACGCATCGGGATCGTCGCCGCTCTCACCCTGTCGATGGGCGTCGCGACGGCGACAGCCCCACCAGCACGAGCCGATGACCCAACCTCTCTGATCGCCCCCGCTCGAGCGAGCGCGGGCCTTATGAACTACGCGATTAACCTGAGCCCAGGTGCCGCTCCCGCCGACCTGGAACGCGCACTCGCCCTGGCCTCGTACCCGCAGATCGGCACGTTCTTCGCACAGAGTGAGTCGGCCTCATTCGCTCCGGACATGGCCGAGGCCTTGGCGGGGTCCGGGAACACGGTGCACTCGATTGGTCCGACCCGCTTGGCTGCCGTGCCCGAGGTGGAGCGTGTCAAGGCCCCCGCGCCCGGGGAGAAGCCCGACCCTGCGCCCGCTCCAGCACCCGAACCCACACCCGACCCGGCGCAGTCCGGGGACGGCACAGGCCAGAGCGGTGCCCAGTCGGGCGCGCAGTCCGGCGGCGTGCAGAGCGCTCGCGGACGGGCGCTGAGCGAGGCTGACGGGACCGAGGAGATCTCTAACTGGGGCGCTGCGGCCATGAACGTGGCCGAGGCGGCGGGCGTGCCCGTCGCGCACGCGCCCGTGACCGTCGGCATCATCGATACGGGCATCGACGACATGCACCCGGACTTGGCCGGGCGTCCCAGGAGTACGGGGGTTGGCGTGACGACTACTTCCACGGCACGCACGTCGCCGGCATTATCGCCGCCAACCACAACGGGATCGGCATCGACGGCGTCGCGCCGTATACGACCCTCGTGTCGATCAAGGCCGCCAACTCCGAGCAGCTCATCTACCCCGAATACGTGACCTGCGCGTTCATGTGGGCGGCCAGCCACGGCGTGGACATTGTTAACAACTCGTACTCGATGGATCCGTGGATGTACTGGAGTCCGACCGATCCCGAGCAGGCCGCAGGCCTGGAGGCCGCGACCCGTGCCATCACCTACGCGCAGAGCAAGGGACTGGCCATCATCGCCTCGGCTGGCAACGAGGGCGCGGACAATGATCATCCGACGACCGATTCCGGCTCGCCGACCGACATGGACACGCCCATCAAGGACCGTTCGGTCGCGGGATCCATCCGCGTTCCCGGCCAGGTGGCGGGGGTCAGCCAGGTGAGCGCTCTCACGCGCGTCGACGAGGAGACCAAGCCCGAGTGGACGACCCTCGCGCGCGCGGACTTCTCCAACTACGGCACCACCATTGACTTCGCGGCACCCGGCGACGGCATCTACTCCACCGTCCCCACCGCCCAGTACCCGAGCGGATACGCCAAGACGAGCGGCACCTCCATGGCGGCCCCGCACATCACGGGCATCGCCGCGCTCATCAAGGCCACGCACCCCGCGTTCACGGGAACCCAGATCATCGACCTCATGCGCAAGCAGGCGGCCATCGACTACACGCGCCTGGAGGTGCCCGCCGACGGCAAGGAATACCGCGGCTACGGCTTCATCAACGCGCTGACCACCATGCGCCGCGACCAGATGCAGCCGACCGTCACGACCCTCGAATACAGGGTCGGCAAGGGCGAATGGAAGAGCCTCGACGGCGCGACCCTGCCCGCAGGCCCCGTCACCTTCTACGCGGCCGCCGCCTCGCCGATCAGCCACCTGCACATGGACGTGGCGTCCCTGACCGGCGTCGACCGCGACGGCTCCGGCAAATACGGCGACCCCGAGCTGAGCGTGTCCGCGGAGAACGTAGACCTCTCCTCCCTCCTGCCCGACGGCACGGACTCGGTTACCGCCCGCGTCCAAGTCAGCGCCGCAGGCATCAACTTCGACCGCCAAGCCGACGACGACACGGGCCGCGAAGCGACCTTCACGGTCTCGCGCGACCCCGCCGTCGTGCCCCAGCCCGCGCCCGACCCGGGCACCGGCGAAGCCCCCGCGCCCGGCGAAGCAACGGCCGGAATCACCGCCCCCGCGCGAAGCGCCGAACAACTGCCCGCCAACTACGCGGTGAACCTCCCCACGGGCACGGACAAGGCCACCTTCGAGCGAGCCGCAGCCCAGGCCTCGTTCAAGAGAGGACTGGTCCTGGCGCGCTACCCGCAGTTCTCCACCTTCTTCGTCCAATCCGCCTCCCCGACGTTCTCACCCGACCTGGGTGCGGCGCTCATCAAGGAGGGCATCAGCTACGACTCCATCGGCCCCACCCGCCAGGCACCCGTCGGCGGCAACGAGGCCGTGGCCCCCATCGACTACACGACCCGCGTGCGAGCCGATGCAGCGCTCGCGGCCGCGCCGAAGGCCGACGCCGTGCAGAGCGACGGAACCAGGAGCGAGGACGAGGCCGGGGTAACTCCCGACCCGCAGACCTCCAACGGGTGGCACCTCCAGGCCCTGCACGCGCTCGAGGCACAGGACGTCGACGTCATGCGCGCCCCCGTGACCGTGGGCATCATGGATCAGTCTGTCGACGACACCGTGCCGGACCTGGCCGGGCAGGTGGACCACGCCAAGTCCGTGGCCTGCAACGTCAACGGCATCCCCAACCAGGATCCGGCGGCGTGGCGCTGGGACGACGCGACACACGGCACGCACGTGGCCGGGTCGATTGCCGCCAAGCATGACGGCGTGGGCGTGGACGGCGTGAACCCGACGCTGCGCATTGCCGCAATTAATGTGGCGTCGCGCAACGGCGGCTACTTCTACCCCGAATACATCGCGTGCGGCTTCGTGTGGGCCGCCGAGCACGGCATTTCGGTGACGAACGGCTCCTACTACGTCAACCCGTGGAAGTACTGGATGCCGAATGATCCCGAGCAGGCCGCCGGCCTGGAAGCCGTCCAGCGTGCCGTCGACTACGCGACGTCGAAGGACGTCATCAACGTGGTGGCCGCAGGTAACTGGACGACGGACCTGGATAACCCGCCCGCGACCGACGACTCGTCGCCGGGCGACACATGGGGCGCGTTCGAGCGTGGCGTGACGGGCGGCGTCTACATGCCGTCGATGATGCGCGGCACCCTCGCGATCTCCGCGCTGCAGCTGCCCGAGGGCGCGGACCCCGCCACGGGCGTGCTGGAGCCGACGTCCTGGTCGAACTGGGGTGCCACGACGATTGATTTCGCGGCACCCGGCGCGAAGATCTACGCGCCGCTGACGAGCTGGTACGGCAAGGCCTACGGGAACCTGTACGGCACGTCGCAGGCCTCGCCGCTGGCCGCGGCCGTCCTCGCGACGTTGCGCCAGGTGCATCCGGAGATGAGCGCTTCGGAGATTATCGCTGTGGCGACGAAGCAGGCGTCCGCACCCGAGAACTGGTCGCGCCTGGCCGCGCCCGCGGAGGGCCGCGAGTACCGGGGCGCGGGCTTGCCCAACGCGCTCGATGCCGTGCTCAAGGATCAGACTGCTCCGGTGATTGGCGCGGTCGAGTATTCGACCGACGGGGTGGCGTGGAAGCCGCTGGCAGGGGAGACCCTCGCCGGGCGCGTCTCCGTGCGCGCCACCGTGACCGGGCCGGTGACCAGCGCTCGGCTGCTACTCGGCGACCGCGAGATCGCGACCGGAGTCGGCGACGGCTCGTTCGATGGGGCCGGCGTGACGATTCAGGCCGACGGCGTGGACGTCTCGCACCCAGCGGGCACGGGACGCTTCTCCGGCGCAGCCACGGTCACGGTCGAAGCCTCCGGGCGCAACTTCGATCCGCGCGCCGACGACGACGCGACCGCGCAGGTTCCCTTCACGGTCAGCACCGACCACTTGGGTCCCGACGAGGCCCGGGCTGGGCGCTGGGTGTCTGGCACCTTCGGCTGGTGGTGGCGCTACGACGACGGGAACTACCCGACCTCCACGCAGCTGCGCATCGACGGGGCGATCTACCGCTTCAACGCGCGCGGATACATGGTGACCGGATGGGTGTACGAGGACGGTCAGTGGTACTACTACGGCGCGTCGGGCGGCCAGTCCTCCGGATGGGTTCGCGTGCACGGCACGTGGTACTACCTGGATCCCCTCACCGGCGCGATGGCGAGCGGCTGGACCAAGGTGCAGGGCACCTGGTACTATCTCTCCTCATCCGGCACGATGCGCACCGGATGGGTGCGCGACGGGTCCGCGTGGTACTACCTGACCTCATCGGGTGCCCTGGCCACCGGCTGGCAGCGCGTGGGATCCTCCTGGTACTACCTGTCACCCGACGGCGGCGCGATGGCCACCGGGTGGCTGCGCGACGGTGATGCCTGGTACTACCTGACGTCCTCCGGCGCGATGACGACGGGTAGTCGATGGATCGACGGCACGCGCTACGTGTTCGACGACGAGGGGAGGCTGATGCCGTAGGTGTGTGTCTGCCTGGCTGGCGTGGCTTCTCCTGCCTGCGCGGCGGTTGTGGCTGATCGCGCGCTGTCGGGACTGACCTGCCTGAATCGGCTATTCCGGCTGATCCAGCGACAGGAGCTGTCGCGGCTCTTGCGGCTGGGACGGGACCGGGGCCGCGCACCATTCCTGGTGCGCGGCCCCGCGTTGTTTCACGGGAATCGTGCGTGAAACAAGTGGGTGAGGGCGGCTCGCGTTGCTGGCAAACGCTGCTCGATGCGTTGGACGTGAATGATGCTCTGCGCGTGGGCGACGCTCTAGACGTTGCTTGTGATGGGCACTCACTGTTGGTGTGCACCCGGGGTTCCGATGCCTCGCACGCGAACCCGCTTATTGGGACCCGGGCCTCCTGATCCGTACGTGAACCCGCTTATTGGGACCCGGGCGAGGCTGCCCACGTACGGAACAGCGGGTTGACGTGCGGACAAGCGGGTTAGTGCTCCGGATAGCGGTTTCCCGCGCGTGAGTGAATCCGTCGCGGTGTAGATGTGGCGTAGACGTGTCGGACTTGCGCCAGGGCGCAATAGTCCGACGTTTCACGGAGTTGATCCGTGAAACAACCATGTTGTCTTAGTGGCCTTGTTTTTCTTCCCAGGTGTCGGTGTTGTTGATGACTAGGTGGGACAGGGGGAACTTGCCGGTTGTTTCCGTGGTGGTGATTAGGCCGTTGATGGTTTGTGTTTCCCCGGTGAATGGGTTGGTGGCGGTTCCGCTCCACGTGGTGGTCAGGGTGATGTTGCGGTCTTCGTGGGGGTATGGGCCGTCGAGCATGGAGCGCCAGCCTTGGGGTGGGGTGTAGTAGTGGCGGATCAGGTTCGGGTCGGTGTTTAAATCCATGCCCTCGGACCAGACTGATCCTGTGGAGGTGGTGACCAGGTTGGGGGTGCCATCTCCCCAGTTCCATTCGTAGTTCGTGGCGGTGAGCGTGATCGTGATGTCGCGTCCCAGCAGGTTGATGACGTGTGTTTGGGTGGGGCTGGTGACCGCGACAATCGTGGGGATGAACTTGTTCGTGTAGGAGACCCCGAGCGGTCGCTTGTACAACCCGGCCCCGTCGGCGTGGATGACGGTGGAGGCCAGGGAGAGGATGTCGCGCGTGGTGGGTACACGCCCCGGGTCCTGATTGGGTCCACCCTCAGGATCAGGAGGCAGCTCGCACCGAACGATAGTGGCGTCATCAGAAACAATCGGACTGTTAGCCGCCTTCCCAATGAACAGTTCCTTACAACGATCTTTGTAAGAACCAGAAGCAGGATAGTTCCTTACAACGATCTTTGTAAGAACCAGAAGCAGGATCAGCCTTCACATCAGCCGTCTTCTGTGCCCTCTGATCATCCAGAGTCGACGAACCACCACCACTCGACGGCTGCCCAGAGGATTTTATCTGCTTCTGCTGCTGTGCCAACACGGTAAGGCTGTCATTGTCGGTATTGATGCAAATCCCAAGTTGTATTCCGGTGTTATCAGTGCAATTGTCGATTGGCTGAGCAACAGTTTCGCCGGTAATGCTGATCGTAAGATGGGTGCATAATATGGCGCTGAGGCTAAAATTGATAACCTGAGTCCATTTACTTTTGCTCATTATTGAGCACGCTCCCTCCCGTTGAAATCCATCCACCGTTTTTCCAAGTCATGAAGAACGCGTAAGTGACTGCCTCGTCAGAATTCTTATCGATGATCCTTTGTCCAACGCACGCGATTCCGTTGTTTGTGGTGCCATCGAATACAACTGCGATAGTATTGGGTTCAACTCCCCATTCCTTTTCAGATGCTGGCAATACTGACACTATGTTTGTCACGGTTGTCGTGTTGCCGTACATCCAGCCATTTGCGTAAAGAGCGTTGACATTCTTGATGTGGCCTTCGCGGAATTTCTCTCCCGGTTCTGTCATGTTCTCAAAGGGTTGTGTGTCGCCGGTGTTCCATGCGTAGGTGAGTGTGTCGAGTAGGTGTTCGGCTGCGAGTTCCGCGCCCCTCTCGGTGTTTTCTTTGGCTTCTTCGGGTAGTTCTGGTTTGGTGTAGGTGGATGCGGCGTGTTCGGCGGGGCGCACGAGCACGCCGTCGGGTCCGATCTGGTAGCCGCCTGACATGGCTGCTTCGGTGGAACTTGACGCGGATGGTGTGGGCCTTGCTGCGGGTGTGGTGGCTGTGACGGTGGGTTTGTCTCCCCATGCGTGCCACCAACCGTTAGCGACGCCGTTGATGTAGACGGCGAAGACTGCCCCAACGAAGAGGATCACGTAGGCGGCGCGCATTCCCCAATAGAACGGCTCGACGTGCAGCCAGGCCTGCACCCTGGCCTTCATGCCCTTGGGCCGGTTGGCTCTTGCCTCGGCTCGATAGTCGGCCCACCGATGACGCAGCGTGTATTTGCGCGGCATGGACTCGCGCCGGAACTGCTCCTCGTCCTCCTCAGTCACGGGCCGCTCGGACAACGGTGGAACCATCATGTTCTCTCACCCTCCACAA
>QWCZ01000674.1_pt1 | contig 16222 bp, 15 predicted proteins | sample 1972651 | NCBI WGS metagenome assembly QWCZ01 (sample SAMN09866695, study PRJNA288562) | Human oral metagenome isolate pre1_saliva, whole genome shotgun sequencing... | isolation source: mouth | host: Homo sapiens | place: USA: California
TGTCATTGACATTGGTGAAGACTGTAGTGATAAAACCATTATCCTAATACTAGGTGGTTTCATGCATGTCTTAGATTACGAAGTATTTAGTCGTATTTCAGACAGTGCGGTTAAAGTTAAGTTAAAAAATGTACCTTTGTTAGAACGTATTCATTTAAGTAACGATGACTTGGATTATGGTGATACTTTATTTGATAAAAAGTATGGTGAGACTAACTTAATTCTAACGGACGTTTATTCAGATGACTTTATTAAGAAATATCTAACACTCAGTTATTCTTTTATTGTCTTATTAGATAATACTGAAGTATTTAGAGACATTACTTATCCTAGAATGCGTGGTATTCCAAATAACTATTTAACAGAATATAAACCTAAATTACCCATGATGACACGATTAGGTAAATTCGAAGAATATGTTACTATTAAAGATGGTGATACTTATGTTCTAGAAACTGCGGATTGTCAATATCGTCCACGTTTGTATAATAAGAGCTGGCCATTAACAGAGAATAGTTATTACAATGATGCACGTCGGCCTACAGATAGATATCGCATTCCATCTGCTTACTTCTTTAACCTATTAACACTCGTTAAAAAATAAACCACAAATAAACAACATAAAAGACATATCTACTACTCTACCCTTTCAGGTAGAGTAGTAGTATGTTATCACTAAGGAACTAACATGATGAAACAAAAATATGGCGAAAATTTGTTTCATTTTCATGGACGAGAAAAACCCGACATCTTTCTCATATAAATCATGTATTGTAAAATTAATACTTAAATTTTTCAGTGGGTGTTGGTACTTCATTTGGTAACATACGACAGAATAAACGAGTATCTACAAAAGATATGTTTAATCCAGAATGTTTACAAATAGATTCAATAGCACCAAATGAATCCTCATTAAAGTCTTCTGACTCTAAGTCTTTTTCTGAAATAATTTTAACAGATTCTATTTCTTTATTAATTTCATTTACCTGATTAATACCTTCTTGATTAGACAATGGTGCAATACGTGGACATAACATCACTACTGTCTCTAGTCGTTTTTTAATAAACTCTAAATGGTGGTGTGTTAACCATTCATTCCAATCGTAACAGTAAAATGAAACCACATTATCATCTAACCAATCACTACTAATATTCTTAAGAGGTTGATGAATTACCCTTACTGGAACAATATTACCTAAATGAAGTTTAATACAGGTTACCATGTCATTTAACTCTTCTTTAGTTAATTGGTAAGGATAAGTATTTAATACTAAGTCTACTTCAGCTTCTTTGTTCTCGTATGTATTCTCTACGATATAAGAACCAATGATATCTCGAAGATTAATCATGAGATTAGTCATGGTAGAGTTAGCTAATGCAGCAATGTTTCTTTCAGCATAGCGCTTACGAAATTCGTATAAGTCTACACCTGGGAAGTCGTCTCTTTCTCGTGTAAAGAAACCACTGACTTGTAGTTCATCTGCTTTCTCGAAATCCATCATCTCTAATACAGCTAATCGAGTGTCGAATAATTCATCTAGACTAACTAGAAACCCATGTTTCTTTTGGACTTCTTTATTAATCATTTAGTTATCCTTTCAAAGTAGATTCATCTAGAATATAGTATAGCACACAATCTTTGTAGTTTAGTTTAGTAAATGTTAATAAGATTACAAACATCCAAATAGTAGGTTTAGTTAAGTAATTTTTAACAATATCTTCAGCGATATCCTGTTTATTAAGTTCCCTAACCAATCCACTAATATAACGATGAATATCTTCGTATAAACCATGATTATTTATCTTAAAGTAACAATAGATGTCTTGTAAAATATTAGATAATAAATTAGTATCTTCTGTATCTGATTCAAAATATCGATAGATGTCTTGAATCTTTTCTATTTTAAATAAGTTATTAATAAAGCAAGATAACTTACTATCTGTAATAATAGAAAAGAATAAAGGTAAATGTTTACCCTCATCAAATCTAGATAAAACATGAGCACTACTACGATAAAGTTCTTTTTCTATCTTTTTAGAAAAACTATCGCTATCTTTAATCTCTTGTTCTAGTTTAGCTATATAACTAACAGCAAAATTAAATGCAGTTTCTACATCACTTTGTTCTTGGGTTAAATCAATATCTACATCTTCCATTTTGGTTTCCTTTTATTTTTGCAATAAAGTAGATTTTAACATCATTGCTGTTAAATAAGAGTGAAGCATTAAGGTTGCACCTACTTCACCACTATATGGTTTTAATGCATCTGCTGAAGCTCTACCCATTTGAGAAATAGATTGTTCTAATAGACGCATACCTTTTTCAGAACCACCCCTAAAGTGCATCATTTCTTCTACAGTCTTATTTAAACCCATGGCTAACAACATATTCACTTCAGGATAAGATACACGTGCACCTTTTGAAATAGGGCCTGTTGCTTGTCCTGTATAGAAGTCGACATGGTTATTGTCTTTAGGAATAGAAATCTTTTTAGAAATCAATTGTTGTTGTACACGGATAGGGAGATAAACAATCATGGCTTCTTTATTAGACAATTCCCAACTACCGTCTTCTTCTGGCATCCAAATCTTATGGTAGAAACTAATACCATACTCGTGTCCTACTTTATGTAAATTGTCCATATTCAGACGGGCATCATCGTCACCAATTGGTGAGAATAATTGTAAGTAATCTTTTTCATTCTTAAACGAATGCATTAATTCTTCGAACTCTTTGTCTGTTAGTCTATCTAAACGCTGCCGAGTTAATTCAGCGTTATTGGTTTTTGGTAATAGTTTACCAATAAATTCTACAGCTAAATCAGTCGCTGCTTTTCTGGCATTATTCATTTTGAACTACCTTATAAAAACATATAACAATATAAACACCTACGTAATCATAAGATTACGTAGGATGTCTAATTATTTATTGTTGTGTTTGTTCTTGTACTGGCTCTTCTTCCACTACTGTCTCACCAGCGTGGTCGATGTGTTCTTGAGCTTCTTTGACTTCTTCGTCATTAGTTTCAAGAACAGTTTCTTCGCCATGTTCTAGTTGAAGATTATCAGTATCTTCGCCTTCGCGTACATTACCATCTTCATCAAACAGAACTTTAATTTCTTCGTTCATTTGCATCATTTCATTAGCTAATTTGCGGTTAGTTTCAAATGCTTCTCGAACAACGGCGGCTGTAGCTTCTTCTTGAGATTCAATCTTATTCTCTTCACGAGTAAACCATTCGCGGTCAATCTTACCATTTTCTACATAGTAACCAATGTAAGGAAGAATTTGAGTATCCAACAACTCCAACCATTCCTTAGAAGTCATGGTTTCACCCAACAGAGAACGAATCTCACGGGTATTGTAACCGTCTTCTTTCTTACCAGACAATTCACCAATATGGAACAAGAACAAACGAAGTTCACGAGACAAGAGGAAGATTTGTTCAGTAATTGATTTATTGTAAATTACTGCTTTCAGGGTATTAATATTAAATCCCATGAAATTAAACAAATCAGTCAGTGTGAAATAACCATGTTTGTCAATCAGCTTTTTCAAATCACTCAAAATAAAATTAGGGTCAGTAATCAGAGCTTCAAATGTCTCATCTTTCAAACCTGTTTTATTTAGAGTGTCTTCTACCTTTACTGATTCTTCACCAGCCATCTTGGCATATTCATCATTAATCTCTTGAGCTGTTTCTTTGGTCAGTTCAATTACTTGTTCTTCGTTAGTGTTATTCATTTCAGTCATTTTGATTTCCTTATTTAGAAGATTCTTCAATCATTTCGGTGATTGATTTAACAAACTCTTTACGGTATTTTTTCTTAATGGTTTTCTTATCAGCTTCTAACCAGAATGGATGATAAGTACCTAATGCAATACGCATAATATCTACTGTAGAGAGTTCTAATTGACAATGGTCGTCATCATCAGCAGAGTACCATGGGCGAGTATTTAATAAGATATCCCAGTCATATCCTTGCTCTTTGACTTTCTCGTATAATGTTTCTGGAGTAAGGTCAAGCAGACGAACATCGATATTACCTAAAGCTGCACGCCAGTATTCTTTCATTTGTAACATGTCTGCACAAATCTGAATAGCTCGAGCCAAGCGAATATCTTCATCCATCAAACTACGAACTGTAGTACGAGCTAATTTTACTTCAGGACGCAATACACAATAAGAATCTTTAAAGCTACCATTCAAAGACATGTCGCCTTTTAAGCCAAAGAAACCATGTGTACGTAAGAAGTGGAAGTTAGTCAATTCTTCCAATACACCATACTTCTGCGATACCACTACGTTTACTGTAACACCTGATGGGCCTGTCTTACAACGCAGCATCTTCATGCTAACGACGTTCAAGTCATCTGGGTTATTGTCTACGCCTACACCTTTTAATGGATAATCCATTTGGTTTTTATCGTATTTGTTCAGTTTAGCGACACCACGAATCAACCACATGGTCATGGCAAGATAGTTAATGTTATTAGGAACACCTTTTAACTGCATACCACGGTCTAAGTGTTGAAGTGGTTGATGTACTGGAGCATATGGGTCAAGTTGGTATTTCTCACCATAGTGTACAGTAGTGGTTAAGTAAGTGTTTGTACCTACTAAGATGTCTGGTAGTTCATCAATCATGTTGCGTTTAATTTTACCAGAAGTCATGTGAAGCATGTTTTGTTTTGCATCACCCAAATCTGTTTTATCACGCAATTCGTTAATTTGAGAACCTTCAAACTTAGAAGCCGAGTCCAAAGTAATATGTGTAGGCAATAGAATTTTAATCTTCTTACCTTCCCTATCTAGAATAGGGATTTCTACCATCATTTTAGAACCTGCTTTTTTCTTAGCGTACATCCAGTCTTTTGCCATTTTAAACCATTCGTCGCCTTTATAGATTGCTGATTCAGTTACAATCCAACGACCTGATTGGAACCAATCTGGTTCATGGTCAGGACGAACAATACGACGTAAACGTGCTTCTAGACCTGGCATAAACACATTGTTTTCAGTATCGTATTTTTGACCAGTAGAATAACGATGTAAACGGAATGCACAAATCTGACTAATATAGTCAGCAATAGCGGATTTATATGAGTTACCAGGGCCTACAATTACAACAGAACCATTATGTCCACCGTTTGTAATATAACGCCCATGTTCTCCTAATACAGGTGCACCTGTTAGAATATCCATTAAGCAACCGATATTGATATTTGCGCGAAGATATGGTGATGTCTTCGCTTCCATTTGAAAGAAACCTTCAATAGCCATGTTATGTCCTTTATTGAAAATCTGTTTGTCGGGGGGTTAAATATAATGTATTCAAATATATTGGGAGAGACAATTTATTTAGCTATTTTTTAACCATAATTAAGAAGAAAGTCATTTAACATGAGTAAATTTGATGCATTAAAAAATCAATGGAATGTTCCATTGGAAGTATCGATTGAACAACTCAATCTCTCCGTAGCTGAATTGAAAGATATTCAATTAAGTAACGAAGGTTTGATTCAAGCGATTACTGGTATTTTTAGTAAAGGTTTTAACGCTTTGCGATTAGGCGTAAATAAACTAACTGAAACAGAACAAAAACAACTTTTAGTCGATGAAGAAGCAGTTCGTAAATTAACCAGTAAAGGTTTTAGTAATAATTACGCTTACTTAATTGACCGCCAAGTGTCTGTACCAGCTGGTATGAATACAACCTATATTGTTTATACCTCACATGGTTTGAAAATGTCTGAAACATTTAAAAACACAATGGGTTTAGTAGAACAATTGCGTTCTGATATTGGTCGTATTATTTCTACACAAGACGGTATTAAAGATTCTACTATTTTTTCAGATGCGGCTTATGTGAAAGCTCTTAAAGAATTGAAGAAAGATTTAGACACTCTTAATAAGATTCGTAAAGGCAATGAGTTCAACGCTATGCGTCCTTATGGTGATGTATTTAAAAATAATGGTGAATTAATTGAATCTATTAACATTACCCGAAAAGCAAATGGTAATTTTAATTTAATCGATCGTCGTAAATTAATGGTTTCTGTAGAAACTACCATGAACTATGTAAAAGAATTGTCTGAATTAGCAAAACAAGACGGATTCTCTAAACAGTTAGTTACTAAAGTAGGTAATGCTGTAGCTTGTGTAGCAGAATTTATTGAGGCATTCAGTGCTTCAGTATTTAATCAAGAAATGACTGTACGTGCTTTAAATGAAGTTTCTTGGGAAATAAGTGGTTTAGCTTAAAAACAATTACTACTAGGATACCATATAGGTATCCTAGTAGTAGTATGTTATCTTGCTTTTAATTGTTTAATTTCTGCTTCTAAGGTAGCGACTTTATTCACTAATTCGATTACTTTCTCTTCAGCTATTTTAAGTTTAGCTCCCTTATCTGCATCTTTTTTAGCCAATTCAGTAATCTTAGCCAACGCAGGAGTTTGTTCTTTCTTACGTGTGTCTCTTACTGACTTGATTCTCTCATGGTCTTGATTTGAAATAATGTGTATTTCAGATAAAGCCATGGTTTCAGCATGTATCTCAACACCTACATTTAAATTACATAATTCTTTAATTTGTTCAATTAACAAATCTAAATTAGTATTTAATGGCATAGCCCCTAAACGAATACCAATACCCATGGTTACATAATTCACACCTGTACCAATACGATAAGATACTAAATAATGTAATGGGAATGAATATCGTTGTCCGGAATCAGTTCTTAGGAATACTATCCTACCTTCTGTTTCCATATGTTCTTTATAGGTTGCTTCAGGTATCTCATGCTTCTTATAATACGTTTCATAAGGGTCAATACCTATTGCAATTAGTTGACCATAATTAGATATTGCGGTACACTCTAAAGCAGTATTAACAGGTAACAAAGAATTAAATGGGGCTTTAAGTTCCCATAATCCTTTTGACCCTACTGTTGGATTATTTAAAGAAGACATTCATCTGTTCCTTATTTCTTATTGAAGTTGTACTTAGCAGCTACTAAGTAGTGGAAGCCTTCAAAATTCATGACTAAGAATAACTTACCATTACGGGTAACACGAGTATAGATTTTATCACCATTGATAATTTCACCTCCTGGTAATGTTAAACGTTCACGAGGCAATGTAGATGTAGGTGTCATTTCTTCAGCAACTGCTAACATGTCTTGTAACTTCAAAGACCAGTTTTGTGTACGGGTAGATTGGTAGTTAAAGTCAGTAGAGGTAGAAGGTACATCGATAAAGTCAGGGAACATGTCTCTGATTTTAAATTTACTGTCTCGGTTTTCAGGAGAACCACAAACACTAGAGGTAATAGAACGATAATACATCGAAGTAACTTGTAAGTTATCTTGAATGTGTGCATCTGGCATTTCATTCATGAATGGTTTGCCATACTTAGTAAATGCTTCTTTATAGTTCATTGCTGGAGAATATAAAGAGGCTTTCTCTTTTACTTTATTCTCGTTACTGAATACATCCCATTGTGGTACAATAATGAATTCATTACGTTTAAAGATTTCTGGGAATACTTCTTTCCATTCATCACGACTGTGTGAAGAATTTGCTAGAATAGTATCCTGAATCTTCTCACGCACAGAGTCAATATTGTCACCAGCATCACCCCAGATTAATACATACCAGTTAGTATCTAATTCAGGTCTACGGTTAACTGGGTTATGCCATTTGAAAATATCTAACCTAAATACAGTAACTGGAGAAGAACCTTTTTTAGCATTGGCTTTCTTAGTCAATAAATTAACAGGTGTTTTAGCTAATTCAGCTTCTACTTGAGTACGAGTTGTGAAGAATACATCCATTGCGTCTACTGGAGGTACAATTTCAATTTCATAATCATCGTATTCTGATTTAAATGATTTATCGCTAAACCATACGTGGAATTCATTATCATTGTTGTCTTTCCAGGATACCCATTGAACACAATAATAGTTACCGTCAGTAACAACATTACCTAATTGGAACATTTGGGCACGTGTACGGAAAGTATCTAATAAATTACGTTTCAATTCATCTACGTAAATCTCACGAGCTGAACGCAATACATAATCGTAGATATGTTTAACAATATCTAAAGTCAGATTCAAATCATTAGCTGCAATTTCTACACGCTTGTTATTGTCGGTAGAACGAAATAGTGCTAAAGTGATTGACTTATCTGTATTGTGGGTATATAATGCAATATCTTTCTCGTAAGTACGAGAGTCTGTAGATAGTTCACCAAAACGATGTTCTTCCATTCTGGTGTTTGTCACGAAGAAATCGTGTTGTGCAAATGCTTTAATAGATTTACTCATTTTTTGTCCTTAAATATACTAATATACAATGAATAACTATAGGAGAATAACATAATGTGGAAAATAATTTTTGGCTTTATCTGGGAGCTTATCATCGGTAAGGATGTAAGACCAGGTAAAGCTTATCAACATCATAAATTTCGTATACTATTAGTAATTGTAGTATGCTTCTCTTTATTTTATAATTACCTGGTCACTAAAAGATTGTTCGTTTACTACGAAGCATACAATGAAGTGAACGTTAAGTACGAAAAATTAAAAAAAGAAAACGTGCAATTAGAAGCAGAAAATAGAAAATTGCATGATATTGTAGTTAAGCACATTGACCGAAAATATAAGCCACCGCCATTGCCTGGCACAATGTAAATAAAAACAGATGTTTGGTTTCTATGAAAAAAGTAATCTCTCAATACTCTCAATTCACTTTAACTATAGGAACTAAACATTATGTCTTATACTGGTAAAGGACTTATTATTTACTGCGATGGTGGTAACTTTAAAAGAAACCCAGGCCCAGTAGGGTCTGGTCTTTATTATTATACTTTCTCTAATGAAGAAGCTGAAAAGGTATTTCCAATTAAAGGTATTCGACCTACTAGCAAGGGCTTTACTGATATTAAAATGCAGAAAGTAAAAGAATATCCTAAAATTGAAAATTTAGACGAGTTTGTTAAATCTATACTCGATGATGAATCATTTTACGATGTTAAAATTACTAACATGGTAGAGTGGTGTAAGGGTACAGGTACTATTGGTAGTAATAATGTTGGCGAGTTACTTGCTTTCCAACAGGCACTCAAAACAATTAATCAAGAACATCCTGATGTTTGTATTATCTTTACTGACTCTGAATACATTATTAAAGGTATGGGTTGGTTAGATAAATGGAAGTCTACTGATTTCATTACCGGTTCTGGTAAGCCCATTAACAATAAAGAAATATGGGAAGAAATCTACAAAGAAAGAAATATTCTCCGTGCTAATAAAATCCCTTATTCTATTAAGTGGATTAAGGGTCATGGTGATAACATCAAAGATAGTCGTACCATTTCAAACATCAGCAATATGTTTGCAGATAACTGTGCCAGTATTGGTGCTTCATTATCCAATAACAAACTTTACTTTCCAGATACTTTAGACGAAGTATATCGTGAGGTCACAATAGAGGAATTAAAAATAGATAAAAAACCAGAACCGATACATCCTCTATTGGTTAATAAGCGACTTTATTTTAGTTTCGGTGGTAGAGATGATAAAAATCTTTTCTATGTCGGTAATCCAGGATATCAGGTTGAAGATATCTATATTGGTAAACAAATCCCTGACGCGCAAATTGGTATTGTCTACATGAAAGATAGAAATCCTGTCATCGAAATGGTAGAGGAGGAACAAAACAAATGGTTAAATCAACATTATGGTTATAACAACTTAATGTATTGTCTGATGTTAGACAATATTGCTAATACTAAGACTTACCGTAAGTTAGCAAAATACGGTAATATCTTTATCTCTCGCCCACAAGGTGTTCCTAACCTAGAAACTGTAGATGGTAGTACACTGACATATGTGAACGATCCAGTTTACTTAGGGATGAAAAACATTGATAATATTTCTGCTTTACAGAATGTATTAGATTTGTATAAAGATAATAGTCATTTAGTTAAAGCAATAGATTTAACTGATGTATTCTATTCTACTAAAGAAATGGAAGTCGTTGAAGATTTACAGGGAAATAATATTAAAACGGCAGTAGGTAAAGCGTTACTTAAAGAGCACACTAACACAATGAAGTCTATCAAAATTCCTATTGAATTTGGTGGTGATGAATTTGTGAAAGAAAAGCAAGTTAAGAATATTATTTTAACCTGTGGTATTGACATGCCACGTAGAAATCAGATGAAATATTTTGAACAAGAATATCCATCTGTAAAACTTTTGGTATGGCATACTTCGTGTGCTTTGTATCGTTTTGCTTTTCTGGTAACTTTACATGAAAAGTTAAGTGAGGAAAAACTTACAATTAAAAACTATGGAATTTGGGAAGGCGTAGGGGTATCTCAAATTCTACTTGATTAACAGGATAGCCTACCATGATGAGTATAATCTATAAACTTCTAAAAATTTTACTCCCAGAGCGTTTAATTAGAACTTTGTTTATTACATCTCTTTATACGAAACTGTTTAATGTCAAGACTTTGGATATTAGAATTTATCATAAAGTCAATAAGCTCTTAACAGTATGTAATAACGACTATGCGTGTGGTGCTGGGATGAGCTTAGCTCAAGTCTTCTGGAATGGTGTGGAACTACAGATTGTCAAATCAGAATTGAATTCAGAAAATCGTGTCGTATTGACAAAAGAGGCTGAAGAAGAGATTGTTTCTAAGATAATCAGTAGAACTCCTAACTGGCTTATTTATAATCATGCTGACATGGTTATAGATATCAAGAAGATGATTGAAAATCGTTTAGAACTAAAGAATATTACAGCTTAATAATTAAATAACTATATTACACTAAGCACCGTAGTGGTGCTTAGTGTAGTAGTATTTATTATGTTTATCCAATTGGTGGAGAAGTAACAGATTGTGTTTCGCTGTGTCGGTGACCATTAAAGGATTTACCATCAATAATGTGGTCGCCTTCGGTAGTCATCGTACCAATATGTCTAATATCACCACGCATTTCAAAGCCACTGCCGTCACCTCCAGGCCCTGCACTGATACCACCTGCTACCGTTAAGTTACCAGTGTGGGTTTGAATTGGTGTAACTGTAGCAATATTGGCAGTAGCATTATTCTGCATTTGCATTGTATTGACTTGCGTAACTTGAGATACATTAGATGTTAAATTATCACAGCTAATGGTAATATCTCGTTTGTTAATTTCAATATAGGCACCTTGTGCTGTCTGTAAACGAATGATACCATTTCCTGAATCTATCTTAATCAGATTACCAATATCATCCATAATGTTAACCAAACCTTGTTTAACATCTACATTGACATCATAAGCCCATTTCTCACCATCTGATTTAGTCGTGTGTGCGAAATTAACTTTCTTCTCATGTGTAGAGATACCTTGTGTCCATGTATTCTCTGGAGTAGGTTTCTCATTCTCATTTTGAGTATTAGAGAAACCCATGATTCTGGTTTCTAACTTCTGATAGTTTTTAGAATTAGAAACCGTTTCCCAGTAGAAATAATCTGTATTGGCTTCACGGTATATTTGTACTTCTGCACCACGTCTAATATTAGGTGGTACCATCATGTTTGGGTCACGACATAACCACTTAGCAACAATGGTATTACTGGTACGTACACCAACAGATATCTTGTTACCATAGCTATCTGTATATTCTGACGTATATTCTTCTATAACATCATGTAATTCACCATCTACCATAGGTAGCACACTCTTAGGCCATACAGTCAATATGTCCGTATTTATCTCTAAGTTAATGGCTGCTATACCCCTTGAGTATGGTACAAGGTTATTTAAATTATCCATTATACTTTCCTTTTATTAATATATTGTAACCTTTCATATTTTTGAACAATTATGTCTTATTTAAAAGGATAATAAACCGTGAAAATATTATCGCTAGAATTAAAAGGTGCTATTCGCTTAGAATTAAGTGGCATTAAAAAGATTACCATTACACCAGAAACCAGTATTATGGCAGTAATTGGTAGCAATGGTAGTGGTAAATCTAGTCTATTACATTACCTAAGTCCAATGTTAGCTGATAAGAGTGACTTTAGTAAAGACGGGTATAAGAAGATTAGAGTAGAACACAATAATCGTATTTATTGTTTGACTTCTGATTTTAGTATTAACAAACATTCATTCGTAGACGAAGGATTAAATGAAGAATTGAATATCGGTGGTACTGCGACTATGCAGAAACAACTGATTAAAGATTACTTTAACTACACAGATAAAATCCATTTACTCTTAACAGGTAAAGAGAAGTTTACGCAAATGTCTCCTGTAAAGAGAAAAGAATGGTTTACTATGTTGTGTGATTCTGATTACACATTTGCCATTAATACATTTAATAAAGCAAAAGATAAGTTACGTGATGCTACTGGTGCTTTGAAGAAGATGACTCAACACCAGATTCAGTTAACTTCTACTAATGTGGAAGAAAATGAATTAGCAAATATTAATGCTTCTATTAACGAACACAATCTTAAGATTGAAGAACTCAATAAGATTATTGGTTATAAAGACGCTTTTGCTAATCCCAATTACAATATTGATTTGGAAAATAACTTATCTTCTTTAGTTAATAAGGTAGAACCGTTAAACAGAAGACTGGTAAAATCTATTACCGATATCTCCAATAAGGAATTAACGCCAGAATATAAAGAAGAGATTATTCAGCGTAAACTTTCTTTAGAAAAAGAATTAGAAGCCACTGAATTATTATACAGCCATTTGATTAAAGAATATAGTCAAATGGAAAATAAGATTAGTCAGGTAAAGATTACTTCTCATTCTGAATTAGAGTCTACTCGTATTAAGATTGAAGAATTAACACAGAAGAAGAATGAATTAGAAAAACAAATTGAATCGATTCCATGTGAATATCCAATTACTGATTTACATTTACAAAAAGAAGTATTGGTACAAGGTAATCCAGATGTACTAGAATTACTTCATCGTTTAAGTTTATTCGGTGATGATGATATTACTCGTGATTCTATTGCTGAACTGGTTGATAAGATAGATTCAGTTAAGAAAGAGCAATCTAATCTTACTGTTTTATATAACCGAATCGATGAAAGAATTAAACACTTAGAACAAAAAGAGAAAGAGATTAAAATCCTTTGTCCAAATTGTTCACATGAGTTTCACCCTGGGTTTGATAAAGAGAAGTATGATTTGTATTTGAAAAAACGTGAAGAAGTTCAAGACAATCTTGATAAGATTACTGTTCTTATTAAAGACTTGGAAGAACAATATGTAGATAAAAATACGAAGTATACTATCTTAAAAGACTTTAGTCAATATTGTCGAAATCAATCTAATGTGTTAAACCAATGGTGTGTTGATGTTATTCGTAATAAGTTATATCTAGGTAAAGTATACAAAGCAACTGAACTTTATAATAACTATAAAGACTATGTGGTTTTGTCATCTGAAATTGATAAACTTAATCAAGAGATTCGTTCTTACCAACAGATTATTGATAACGCAAATCAAGTAGATGAGAAAGAACATCATCTTTTAACTGAACAATTAAATAAAATGTCCTCTCAATTGGAAGAAGTTAGAAGAAAGAAACAAAGTATTATTATCCATTTGGAATCTATCGAAGATATTCTTCATTATTACAATGAATTTGAAGAAGCTAAAGACTCTCTTCAAACGACATTGGATGATATTGACGATATCCAAATGAAATTAGCTGAATACGATATTTATACTTTGGTATCTGGTTTGATTGCAGAAGAAAGAAATCAAGTAGCTATATTGACTAAAAAGCAAATTGAAATCATCACTCGTGAAAAGAATATCGAGATGGTAAATAAACAAATCGAAGATATTAAACAAGAGATTGAATCGTGGTCTGCTATTGTGGATACACTAAATCCTCAAGATGGTTTGATTGCTGAAGGTCTATTAGGTTACATTAAGATATTCTTAGCTAGAATGAATGGCTTTATCCAATCTATTTGGTCTTATCCTCTTATTATTCATCCTGCTAAAATGACAGATGGTGAAAGTAATGATGAGTTATCTTATCGTTTTCCAATGACTGTGGGTTTGAGTGAGAAACCAAAAGCAGATATTTCTTTAGGTAGTGACGGTATTTTAGAGATTATTGATTTAGCATTTAAAATGATTGCCATGAAAGCATTAGGTTTATCAGGTTATCCTATATTCTTAGATGAGTTTGGTAGGACATTTGATGCTAAACATAGAGAGAATGCTTTAAAGCTAATTGAAAAATTATCTGAAGAATTTATTGAAGACCAAATATTTATTGTGTCTCACAATTTTATGGAGTATTCTGTTTTAAATGATGTGTCTTTCTGTGTATTATCGGAAGACAATATCGTTTTACCACCTAACAACCTCAATAGAGGTGTTGAAATTATTCGTTAAAAAGGAAACTGAAATGATTGATCAAATTGAACAAAATCCTGGTAAACAAGCTGTAGAAACTGCTATCGCTAATACAGCAATTCACGATTGTGATGATAGCACATACGAAGTTCATGTAAGTGCTGCTACACAACATATGTTGGCTCAACTGCGTGAGAACTTCATTACTGGCTTGAATATTTATTCTCTTATTGAATCCACTATTTTGAAGTATGCGGAATCTCATGCTACTAAAGAATATTTGTTGGTCAAGTCTACTCAAGCTTATAAACAACTAAATGAGAGCACAACTAAAGAGTTGGGAGAACTTCGCCAATTGGTTGAAGTATTGAAAAAAGAGAATGACGAATTGCGAAATGAATTGGATGGTTATCGTAATAAAGCTACTGTAGTCGAAGAACCTGTTACAGAAGACGATGTAGAGAACGCGCCTATTCTAGTTACTGCACCAGATATTGAACATTCTTCTGAACATACTGTTACTCTTTCTGATAAAGACGTAGAATCTATTAAAGGTAATGGTAAAGTAGAAACTATTCCTTCGTCTACACGTATTATTTCCAATGAAGATTTAAATCGTATTAGGGAAGGCGCGATAAAGTCAATAGAAAAATCTAAAGGGATTATTGGTTCTACTGTTTACGGTGGAAATATGTCTTTATTAGACCATCGTCACCCTAATCCAAATGGTGTTGGAAATGGTGTATATGTTTCTACTGGTAAACCTGAAAACAATACTGCTGAAAAGATTCATGTAACCAAATATTCTGAAATCGAAGAAACTAAAATTTAAACATATAGATTAAATAGAGAGACACTAACTTAGTGTCTCTCTATTCGATTAATCATCCATACTATCATTGTCGCCTTCAGGCAATGTATTCAATTTACCTAATACTTCTTTTTCTGTAAGAATAACAGTACCACGTACTAATTCACTGTCTGTAATTTCACGAGACGCAGGAGGTAAGTCAATTACTCTTTCCACCATGGTTTCAACAGAATTAGGGATAATTTCCTTAATCTCTTTTCGCTGTTCTTCATTTCGACTCATTGCTTCAGATACAAGTGCATATACCAAGTCTTGTTGTACAGCATTTGATTCTTCATCTACTTTCAGTCTAGCTTGTGCAATCACTGCTTTATCATTTGCAGCCATCATCTTTAAAGCCATGTCTAACAGCTCTGGGTCGTCTGTTACTTTTTCTCCTTTTGCAAAAATAACTCGAGTCAATTGTTGACGTAATTTAATGTTTTCATCCATCACACCCAGTTCATCGTATTTACTGGCGTTACCTACTTTTTCAAAATTACCAATATTAATCGGTACAACTTGTTTTGGTTTAGGTGGTGAATCTTCAATCATTTGTTCTTCAACCATTGTTTTATCCTTTTTTAAATTTGTTTTAAACATATACTATTATATTGGAATTGGTGTACTTCTCCACCAGTTATTTTACTTATGAATTTCTAAAAAATAGAAAATCAGTTATTCATAAAATTATATAAAGGAATCCCTATGTCTATAATTAAAGATATCTTCTATATCTGGAAAAATCATAAGGCTATTCGAAAACTAAAATCTCTAATAGAGAAAAATAAACAATACGAAAGCTTTATCAACGATGCTATTTATATCGAGATTAATGGTGATTTTAATACGATGTATACAAACCTAATAGAAGTTTGTGAACATTATCGTAAAGAATTATCTCCTTATAACAAACGTATCTTGCCAGATAATATTGGTACAGATATTAATCAGATACCA
>QWCZ01002671.1_pt1 | contig 16192 bp, 15 predicted proteins | sample 1972651 | NCBI WGS metagenome assembly QWCZ01 (sample SAMN09866695, study PRJNA288562) | Human oral metagenome isolate pre1_saliva, whole genome shotgun sequencing... | isolation source: mouth | host: Homo sapiens | place: USA: California
GAGAAAATCGTGCAGCCCAGGCTCCGGCTCCAGCTCCTGTGCCAGCAGCTCCTGCTGCGCCGGTTGCACCAGCTCCTGAGCCAGTTGCGCAGCCAGCCCCTGCACCTGTTCAAGTTCAGGCGCCTGCGTCAGCACCGCAACCTGCAGCTCCAGTACCAGTACCCGAGGCGTCATATCCAATGCCTTGGGATGAGCCTGCGTCTGCCGGAGCTCCAGTTGAGGCTCCTGACTACGATCAGGTGCCTTACAGCGATGAGGATGTAGCTGCGGTTTTGGATGACTCCGTTGAAGATGCTGCGCCAGCACCAGCACCTGCGCCTGCGGCTCCGGTCACGCCTACACCAACGCCTGCGCCCGCACCTGCACCAACGCCTGCGCCCGCAGCTCCAGCGCCTGAACCCGAGTCAGTGCCGGCTCAAAAGCCAGCTCCAGCCCCAGCTTCACCAGAGGACATTGCGGCTCGCTCAGCGCTTCCTCCAGAGCTTAACAGCGTGGCAGACATGCTCGAAAAGGTATTTGGACCAGCGGTTTCTTTGTCGGTGGAGAAGAAGTCGGATGCAGGTGCTCCTTCGGATGCCGGAGCTTCCGCTCCCGCAGATCCTGCAAACAACTAGAACTTCTCGCGATATTCTCGCGATATGACGCTTTGGTGCATGGCTCCTTATAGGCCAGCGCAAAAAGCGCAACTTGTCTAAAATAGATACGACGATAGGAGAACATATGGCACGTGGTGGATTTAACATGGGCGGCATGAACCGCAATCAGATGATGGCTCAGGCTCGTAAAATGCAGGAGCAGCTGCTGGAGGCTCAGCAGAAGGCTTCTCTTATGCAGGCAACTGCAAGTGCTGGTGGCGGCGCTGTTAAGGTAACCGCATCCGGCGACCTGCGACTGACCAACATTACCATTGATCCTGAGGCAATTGATCCTGAGGACATTGAGATGCTCCAGGACATGATTCTGGCAGCTGTAAACGATGCTCTTGAGTCCGCAGAGTCTCAGGCATCTGCCCAGATGAGCGCAGTAACCGGCGGACTGAATATCCCAGGACTGTTCTAATCCATGGCGTTTGATACCACAAACGATGGGCGCGCTCTGCAGCGCTTGCTTGACGAGTTAGGCCGTCTACCAGGCATTGGTCCAAAGTCTGCTCAGCGCATAGCCTACCATCTTCTCGAGGTTGATTCCGAGGAGGCTCGCCGTTTGGCGCAGGCCATCTTGGAGCTTAAGCAGCAGGTGCATTTTTGCCCTATCTGCTTCAACTATGCAACGCGCGACGAATGCGACATCTGCCTGGACTCTTCCAGAGATCGCAGCAAAATTTGCGTTGTTTCTGAGCCCAAGGATGTCTCGGCAATTGAGCGTACCGGTGCGTTCCATGGCCTCTACCATGTTCTGGGCGGCGTAATCTCGCCTATGGACAAGATTGGTCCCGAGCAGCTCCACGTACGCGAGCTGCTGTCCCGCTTGGCCGATGGCACCGTTACCGAGGTAGTTCTGGCAACTAATCCGGACGTTGAGGGAGAAACAACCGCAACGTACCTTTCCAGAACCATTAACCCGCTTGGAATGACGGTTACCCGATTGGCAAGCGGACTTCCCGTAGGCGGAGACCTTGAGTACGCAGATGAGGTAACATTGGGACGTGCAATTGAGGCACGTCGGGAGGTTTAAGCATGGCAAACCACATGAGAACAAGTTCATCTGGCGAGAAGACCCCTGAGGCTTCATCGGTTGACATGAAGAACATTTCACCGCTTCGTGCTGGTCAGGGCGCACAAATTCCTCAGAGCCCACGACAGGCCGATAACACGCCAGAACCTCCAAATAGAAAATCGGTCATCATCTTGGTGGTCGCAGCTATTGTTGCGCTTACTGCTCTGTTCTTTATTGTTCGCTGCGCTACAAGCACTAAGAGTGAATCTGCAAGCCAGCAGCCAAAGCAGACCCAGTCAGCCTATGCCGACGAGAAGCAGCAGGATGAGCAGGCAGTTGACGGCTCAGTTACCTTCCACGGTATGAAGTACTCTCTGGAGAAGCAAAGCGACGGCAAAACTGCTGTTGTTCGCACCAGTGACTCGGGAACTAAGAGCGTTCTGTTTGAGGTTGAGGGAACTCCTACCAGCCTGATTCTTTTTAACGACACCATTTTGGTTCCAGAGAATCGCGATTCTGGCTGGGATGTTGTGGCATGTGCCCTGGTAGACGGATCGCTTCCAACCCTTATTGCCGATAAGGACGGCAAGGCTGTTGGCGGAAACGGCACCATCACCGCAGCTACGCTTGACGGAACTACACTTAAGGTAACCGATTCCACAGGAAACACCACCAGCGTTGCTCTTCAGTAGAACTTCTCGTAAGGAAGTTGTGGATTTCTGGTGAGTGTTCACTTGTCTGACCTGCGGTTATTCTCGCCAAGCGGTTTTTTACAACAAAATTTTCAAATTCGTTGGAAATAACGCTAGACAAGAATAAAAGTTCCCTAGAATCATTTAAAAGCAGAGGTAAAGTGAGGTGGATTGTGCGGGATCAGAATACTTTGGATGCGCTGTTGCAACGCGATAGTGTAAGTTCCATATCCGCAGAATCTTCCAATACGGAACACACTTCAGATTTGATCAAGAAAATTGCTGTTTTTGATTTTGACGGAACCGTCATTTCTGGACAGTCAGGACTCTTGTTCTCTGCGTATTTGCTTCGTCGCCACCTGTCCTCCATTGCACGCACGCTCAAGCTTGTGTGGTGGGGAGCTCGCTATAAGTTGCACCTTCCTCAAAGGCAGGAAGAGGCGCGTGAGCTGGTTGTTGGCGCACTTACGCAGTATAGCGTTGAGTTTGCAAATGCCGTCATGCACGATTTTCATCGCGAGGTAATTGAGGGGATGTATCGCCCTCAAGCGCTGGAAGAGGTGCGTCGTCGGCAGGCAGAAGGTTGCTGTGTGCTGTTGGTTTCAGCAACGTTTGAACCTATCGCGGAATTGGCCGCCCAGAAGCTGGGGGTGGACGCGTTTCTCGCCACAAAGATGCAGGTGGGAGCAGACGGGCGCTACACCAGCAAGGTTGACGGCCCCGTGATTGAGGGCGCTCAGAAGCTGGTCTCGGCAACTGAGTGGTGCAACCAGCGCTTTGGCAAGGGCAACTGGGAGATTGCGTACGCGTACGGCGATCACTACTCGGACGCAACGCTTTTGTCGGCAGCTCAAACGCCGTGCGCCGTTTGCCCTGGTCCAACGCTTGCCAGACTTGCAAACAAGCGCGGCTGGAAAATTTTGAACTGGTAGCAAAGATTGAACTAAGAGCAGCACCTGAACTAAGAGCAACATCTGAACCGATAGTAAGAATCAACCTGTAACAATGACTGGCCTGGTCACAAGCCAGATAAGTGAGAAAAGCAGTCCCTCAAGCGGACGCACGAGGGGTACTTGGAGAACCAATGGAAATTTCACGCAAAACTGACTATGCAATCCGCATGCTTTCTTCGCTGGTAAGAAGCCCAAAGAAGCTTCTTTCTGTTCGCGACGCCGCAGAAGAAAACGATATTCCATACTCCTTTGCTCGCTCAATCCAGCATGACCTGGTCATTGCGGGCGTGATTGTCAGCACGCGCGGCGCTCACGGTGGCATGATGTTGGCCATTGATCCTACTGAGGTAAGCGTTCTTGATATTGTCGAGGCAGTTCAGGGACCTGTTTTTATTTCTAGCTGTGAGTGGGCAGGTCCTAATAATGAGCCTTGTCCTCGCCATAATTCGTGCTATTTTGGGCCTCTTTGGTGCAGTGCCGAGAAAACCTTGCGTAATTTCTTTGCGTCCGTGACTCTGCATCAAGTTGTTGTAGAGGGTCTTATGCCAGAGATGGTGGGCGAGTTCCAGCTGGTAAAGAATGAGAACGCCCAGCGCAACGAGCAGATTATCCAGAATGCCGCTGCCGCTATTGAGGCTGAGATTACCGCCGGCACCTTTGACAATCTGCTTGATGGTGAGGTTATTTCTGCTGAGAAAAAGCCTTACGAGTTCAATATTGGTCGATAAGAAAATCTCACATACAAAAATGAGTGGCGAAGTGGAACCCGCATCAGAACTCACTCCGGAGTTGCGCGCATTTGTCGAGTTCGTAGCCAAGAAAGGTCGCGAATTGTATCGCGATTTACCTTGGCGTCGCACGTATGACCCGTATGCTATCTGGATTTCTGAGGTTATGCTTCAGCAGACGCAGGTCAGCCGTGTAGATGGCCGCTGGCAGAGATGGCTGGAGCGCTTCCCAACGGTTGATGCGCTGGCCGCCGCAGCGCCTTCGGACGTGCTTGAAGAATGGCAGGGCCTGGGCTACAACCGTCGTGCTTTGTCCGTGCATCGAGCAGCTCAGGCAATTTCTGAGGCCGGCGGAGTCTTTCCACAAGATCCAAAGGAGCTGGTAAAGCTTCCAGGTATTGGCCCCGCAACTGCTGCGGGTATTTGTGCGTTCGCGTTCAACCTGCACGGTGTTTACCTGGAGACTAACGTGCGCACGGTCTTCCTGCACGAGCTGTATCCGCAGGCAGAGGGCGTGCCAGACTCCGAGCTTGTCCCGCTGGTAGAGCTAACGTGCCCTGCGAGTGTTGAGGACGCCGGGAACGCCGACGGCACAGCGGGCGCTGATACCGCTGTGGACACCGCCGCGAATGCCGCGGACGCTGATAGTACTGAGAATGATGCCACAGCGGAGCTCACACCACGTAGCTGGTACTACGCCCTTCTCGACTATGGTGCGTACCTGAAGAAAACCATTCCCAACCCTTCGCGAAGGTCAAAAAGCCACGTCAAGCAGTCGCGCTTTGAGGGATCTCATCGGCAGAAGCGAGCTGAGCTCTTGCGCGTTCTTCTCGCCCATAAAGACGAGGGAGGAGCGGTGTTTGAGACGCTTCACCAGGAGCTCTGCCAGATTGAGGTCAATGCGGGGCGAGAAACCCTTGATGAGCAGGTTACCCTTGGCTTACTTGAAGAACTTGCGAAGGAAGGCTTTTGTCAGAAAAATGATGAATACTGGTTGCCCTAAATGGTTATAATTCATAGTGCTGACGAAGGGGTCAGTATATGAACATAAGTGCTAATAATTATCATTTGCATTTGTTCACCACAGGTAACACGGCGCTACCCAGGCGCTTAACATCGCGCTCACAAGCGCTTTGACATGCGTTAACGTGCCACTCGTTAGCGCGGGAGAGGAGAAAAAATGGCAGTAGATTTTGAGAATTCTCAGACAAAGAAGAACCTCGAGGCAGCTTTTGCTGGTGAGTCCCAGGCTACCAACAAGTACAGCTACTATGCTTCCCAGGCTGCAAAAGATGGTTATCAGCAGATTTCCAACATTTTCACCGAGACTTCTGGCAACGAGCGAGTTCACGCTAAACTTTGGTTCAAGTATCTCCACGGTGGCAAGATTCCAGAGACTGCAGAGAACCTCAAGGACGCAGCTGCTGGTGAGAACTACGAGTGGACTACCATGTACGCTGACTTCGCTAAGGTAGCTGAGGAGGAGGGCTTCGCAGAGATCGCTGCTAAGTTCCGTCTTGTCGGCAACATCGAGAAGGCTCACGACGAGCGCTATCAGAAGCTTCTTGAGCGCGTTGAGTCCGGTGAGGTCTTTGAGCGCGAGGGTGTCAAGGTTTGGAAGTGCCTCAAGTGCGGTCACCTGCACGTTGGCGCATCTGCACCAAAGATCTGCCCAGTCTGCGGTCACCCACAGGCATACTTCGAGGAGCAGTCCCTCAACTACTAAGTTGTAGCTGCTCTGAGCTGCAGGGTTGCAGGCGCGACAACGCAAAGCCGCAGCTCAAACTTCTAGTGCGTTAAAAATGTACCCACCAGCAAACAAATGCTTGCTGGTGGGTATTTTTGTGTGTGGACATTGCGGGGAGATTGGGTTTCTCGCTATATGCTCGTTGCGCGCCTGATTTCTTAAAAGAATCTGTAACTTTTGCCTAAATGCTTCAAAGAATCTGTGGATTTGCCTGATTTCATCAAAGAATCTGTATCCAAAATACAGAATCTTTGCACTTTTCAGGCTCACTTTTCAGGCGGGATTTAAAGCGTGTCCGAGCTCACCCTTTCATGAAGCCTGATTTTCTCGCCATGTCTGGGCTATTTGCCGGAAAAGTTCACCAAGTCTGAGCTATTTGCCGGTTTTTCACGTCATGTCTGAGTAAATTTACTCAGACTTCATGCACTTTTCAGGCTTATCGCGGTACTTGAGTCTGGATTCGCAACTCAGAAGCGCCTGGCGAGAAACCCGTGCACTTGCGGCACCCGCGGCACCCGTGCGCTCGCAGCTCAGCGCCGGACCAGCGTGCCGTGCCCCGCGCTTATCCCTTGAACCAGCGATTGGGCTGCTCGTAGGAAGGGCAGATGTCGCTCATGGGACAGCCGACGCACTTGGGGTTGCGAGCGGTGCAGGTTTCTCGCCCAAAGTGAATCCACTCTTCGTTGACGTCTTTCCAGAGCTCGTGGGGGAGAAGGGTGAGCAGGTCTTTCTCGGCAGCCAGCGGCGTGGAAGCCGAGCTCAGGCGCATGCGCTTGGAGATCCTGTACACGTGCGTGTCCACCGCGATGCCGTCGACCACGTCAAACATCTTGTTGAGGACGATGTTTGCGGTCTTTCGACCAACGCCCGGGAGCGTGACCAGGTCTTCCATGGTGCCCGGAACTTCTCCGCCGTACTCCGTCAGCAGAATCTGCGCCGTCTCTACGCAGTGCTTGGCCTTTGCGCGCCAGAATCCGATGGTCTGGATGACCTCTCCGACCTCGACAGCATTGGCGGCCGCCATGGACGGTGCGTCGGGCCAGCGGCGGAACAGCTCGGGTGTGACCTTATTTACCGCGGCGTCAGTAGTTTGCGCCGAAAGCATAACGCTGATGAGCAGGGTAAACGCGTCGTGATAATCCAGCGCGCTCTGGACGCTTGGATAGAGCTCGTGCATGCGTCGGCACAGCTCAATACCGCGTTCTACCTTGACTTTCTTTGATTCTCTGGGCATAACCTCTCCTCAATTCCTTCTATGTGTACCCAGTATGTAGTTACGTTATCACGTGAGGGGAGAATAGCAAAATAGCTGCATAACAGCTACAATAACAGCCCAATTGAAAAGTTATCAAACCTGTTCGTGGGACGTCGCGGCAAGCGCACGGCGCGGCCGCACGACGCGCCTCATCCAGCAAGGTTTGGTGTAACCCGCATGCGTTTGCATGTGGGTTTAGCGGCATGGCGGGAGACTGTGTGTTTATCAATAGAGTTGCAGCTCAACTACTGAGCGCGCCCGAGCTAGAGAAGCTGAAGCGAGAGCTTTCGCGTGGATCAGACGCCACTCTGTCCCTCTCGCAAAGCGCTCGTCCGCTGATGCTGGCTGCACTTTGGGCGCAAAATCCCCGCACATGCTTGCTAGTCGTTGCAGGAGAGGACGCCGCGGACCGTACGGCGCGCTCCCTTGCTGCGTGGCTGGGCAACGACGCCGTGCTGCGCTATCCCAACCGCAAGGATCGCCCCTGGTCGGATACCACGCCAGACGACGCCCTTATTGGAGCTAGGTGCCGTGCCATCGCCAAGCTTTCCGCTGGCGAGAAGGTCATTGTAGTTGCAAGTGCTCACGCGCTGATGCGCAGAGTTCCCCCTGTTGGTTCAGGTTATTTTCTTCCAGCGACGTTCACCGTTGGCGACGACGTCCCCTTTGAGGACGTGGCCTCGTTGCTCGTCGGCATGGGATACGCCGATACAGGCGAGATAGATGCTCCTGGCACCTTCCACATTCACGGCGATACGGTTGATATCTTCCCAGCCCAAGCTACAAGTCCTGTGCGCATTGAGTTCTTCGGAGACGAGATTGACCGCATCAGGCGCATGGTGGCAGCAACTGGGCAGACCATCGGTGCCATCGATGAGGTTACCGTTGCCCCAGCTAGAGAGCTTGCGTTTACCAAAGAAACCATCCGCCGAGCAGAAGAAGCGCTCTACACGCGCGCGCAAGAAAACTCTGCACTCGCTGCTGACCTGGAGCTTATTCAGCGCGGAGCTCAGGCGCCTGCACTTGAGCGCTATCTTCCCGTGTTGTACGGAGGCACTGCCAGTCCGCTTGAGCACATCTCTTCAAAGACGCTGGTTGTTCTTGCGGAGCCACGCTCGCTATTTGACGACTGTCAGCGTGCCTTTGACGAAATTTCTGCATCCGCAACAGCATCAAAAGTGAAACTAGATGGTCTGTATACGGACCCCAAGGCTATGGACTTTGGCTCGCAGCAGCGCTTGTCCTTCTCGTCGCTTCTACGTACGGGAGCTGCGGTAACGTCGGAGCTCTCTGTGGTGCAGCCGTCTATTGCAGGCTCGGATACAAAGCTTTTGGGTCGCGTAAGGCAGCTGGTGCAAGACCGCGATGCCGTGGTATTTGCGGTTCCAGACCGTGCCGCTCGAGAGCACCTTAAGTTGATTTTCTCGGATGAGTCTATTCCGTTTGAGGAGTCGCTGGGTACGGCGCTTGAAAACGAGCCTGATCAAAACGGTGCTTACGCGCCACTCAAGCGTGGCCGCGTCACGTTTACTGACGCACCTGTTCCCGCTGGAATCATTATCCCTACAGCTAATCTAGCAGTGCTTTCTGTCTCGGACTTGACGGCCAGGAGCGCTCGCAATAAGAAGCGCTCCAAACGTATTGACCCCACAACGGTGACGTTCCCGTTTAAGCCGGGCGACTACGTTGTCCACGCAACGTACGGTATTGCGCACTTTACCGCTATTGTGCGCCAAGAAGTTGCAGGTAGAGAGCGTGATTACTTCCTGCTTGAGTATGCTAATGACGATAAACTCTATGTGCCTCTGGAGCAGGTTGACCGCATTACGCGCTATGTGGGACCTGACGGCAATAATCCACGCCTGACCAGGCTTAATACGGCAGATTGGTCTCGCGCCAGACCAAGAAAGCGCAGTTGCAGACATTAAGCTGGACATGGAAGCGCGCAAGCCAATGGATCGCCTGCTTTGCGGTGACGTGGGCTTTGGCAAGACAGAGGTGGCGCTGAGAGCTGCATTTAAGGCATGCCAGGATGCTCGTCAGGTTATGATTTTGTGCCCAACTACCATCTTGGCTCAGCAGCACTACGAGACGTTTTTCTCGCGATTTGCTCCGTTTGATTTGAAGGTGAGCGTGCTTTCGCGTTTTGTTACGCCTGCTCAGCAGAGAAAAGCGCTTGAGGGATTTGCAGACGGAACCGTAGATGTGCTGGTAGGAACTCATAGGTTGCTCTCAGCTGACGTCAATCCACACGACTTAGGCTTGGTTATCATCGACGAAGAGCAGCGCTTTGGCGTGCAGCACAAAGAGCAGCTCAAAAACATGCGTGAGCAGGTAGACGTGCTGACACTCTCGGCAACGCCCATTCCGCGCACCATGCAGATGGCCATGAGCGGCGTTCGTGACATGAGCCTGATTCTAACGCCACCGCCTGGCAGAAAGCCTGTTCAGGTGATGGTGGGCGAGTACAACCCGGATCTTGTTTCCGCAGCTATTAGAAGTGAGCTGGAGCGAGAAGGACAGGTGTACTACGTGTCCAACCGCGTGACCACTATTGATGAAGCGGTGGCTCGCGTAGAGGAAGCTGCGCCGGAAGCTCGCGTGGGTGTGGCTCACGGCCAGATGAGCGCTCGCGAGGTAGAAAACGTCATGCTTGCCTTCCAGGAGCACGAGATTGACGTGTTGGTGGCCACCACCATCATTGAGTCCGGCATTGACAACTCGCACACTAACACGCTGATTATCGAGGACTCACAGCGCCTGGGACTGGCTCAGCTGTATCAGCTCAAGGGCCGTGTTGGTCGCGGTAGGCAGCAGGCGTACGCGTACTTTATGTTCCCAGCGGAGTTGCCGCTGACGGAAGAGGCAACCGAGCGTCTGACCGCAATCAATGAGTTCCAGGACCTGGGTAGCGGCATGCGTATTGCCATGCGTGACCTGGAGATTAGAGGTGCTGGTTCCCTTATGGGCGCTGAGCAGCACGGAAACCTTTCCAGCGTTGGCTTTGACCTCTTTACACAGATGTTGGGCGAGGCAGTTGCTGAGGCTCGCGGTGAGTCCGCTGAGCTGGAGCAGGCTGAAGTTACCATCAATCTACCTGCAGATTTCTATCTTGATGAGGACTATCTGCCAGAGGTTGACCGACGTGTTTTGGTGTACCGTCGTCTTGCCGCAGCTACAGAGCTTTCCGATGTGGATGCCCTGCAGCAAGATACCGAGAATAGCTTTGGCGCCCTGCCGCTTGCGGGTAAGAACTTGTTTGATCGTGCTCGCGTGCGTATCCGTGCGCAGCGTCTGGGTGCAACGTCAGTGAGCCTGACAAATGGCCGCCTGGTATATCTGGGTGTAGAAATTCCTCGCGAACAAGCCCTCAAGTTGAAGGGCCGCGGTGCTATTGTGTATCCAAAGACGCATAAACTGGCGTATCCGTTCCACCGAAATGAAGAGCAGCTGATGCCCGCCGCTCTGGGAGTTCTTGAAGAGCTTGGTGGCGACGACGAGGTTGAGGAGTAAATATGAGCCAAACAGCAGGTCAGACGTCGCAGAACGCTGCGAGCGCCGCACAGAACGCCGCGAGTGCCGCGCAGGATGCTGCGAGCGCCGCACAGAACGCTGCGAGCACCGTTGACACGATCTTTGCCGCACCACACCTTAGGTGGGGTGTTATTGGCTGCGGAGTCATTGCAAATCAGATGGCAGAGGCGCTGGCTTCAGTTGGTAGAACTATTGACGGCGTGGCCAACAGGACACAGGAAAAGGCCGTCGCATTTGCACAAAAACACCACGTCAAGCGCGTGTATGACAGCATCGACGATCTTCTCGCCAGCGACGAGATTGACGCGGTGTACCTGACCACGCCTCACAACACGCACATCATTTACCTGCGCAAAGCACTTCAGGCGGGCAAGCACGTTCTGTGCGAGAAGTCCATTACGCTCAACTCGGCTGAGCTGCTTGAGGCCGAAGAACTTGCTCGTCAAAACGGCGTTCAGCTCATGGACGCCTGCACCATTTTGCACATGCCTCTCTACAAAGAGCTGGTTAGCCGTGTGGAGGCTGGCGAGTTTGGTCCAGTCAACCTGATTCAGGAGAATTTTGGCAGCTACAAAGAGTTTGACATGGAGAATCGCTTCTTCAATCCCAAACTTGCGGGCGGCGCTCTGCTGGACATTGGCGTCTATTCGCTGACGCTGGCCCGTCTTTTCTTGAAGAGTCAGCCTCATGACGTGCTCTCTATGATGAATCCGGCCCCTACCGGCGTTGATCAGACAGACGGCATTTTGCTCAGAAACGCCGAAGGTCAGATGGTTGTCCTGGCGTTGACACTTCATTCCAAGCAGCCAAAACGAGCTATGATTTCCGCTGATAGAGCTTTCATTGAGATTATGGAATACCCACGCGCCGACGTTGCCACAATCACGTGGACTGACGACGGCAAGCAGGAGAAAGTCCAGGTAGGACGCACGGCTGACGCTCTGGCGTACGTGCTAGCAGATCTGGAGTCCGCTGTTGCAGGAGACGCTTCTGCTCAGGCGCAGCTTGAGGTCTCAAAAGACGTTATGGAGCTCATGACTGGCCTGCGAAATGACTGGAATTTCCTGTACCCTGAGGAGCAATAAATTACATGACATCTGACGAGAAGATCGCCCAGCTAGCTGCCGCAGTTGATAAAGAAACAAAGGCTCGTCCCGGAGCACCGCAGACACATCCGGAGTTTGACCGTCTGGTTAGAACCATCTGGCGTCTTCGTCAGGAGGACGGCTGTCCTTGGGATAAGGAACAGACGCATCAGTCCATCTCAAAGAACATGATTGAGGAGGCCTACGAGGCGGTTGAGGCGATTGCTGAGGACTCTTCCGAGCACCTTGAGGAGGAGCTTGGCGACGTGCTTGAACAGGTAGTTCTCCACTCGCAGATTGAGGCGGATAGCGGTGCCAGCGCGGGCAGTGGGGTGCGCGACCGCGCAGCGGGCTTCGACATCGACGACGTATGTCGAGCGCTCAACCAGAAGCTGGTACGCAGACATCCGCACGTATTTGGGCCAGAAGCTGGTTCTACGTCGTCGGCTGCGGCCGTCTTGGACGTGTGGGAGAGCGTCAAGGCTGACGAACGCGCCAGTGCAGAAGATATCGTGCACACCGAGGGTCTTCTCGACTCGGTTCCACAGTCTCTACCTGCGCTCATGCAAGCGCAGAAGATCTCAAAGCGTGCCGCAAAAATGGGTTTTGAGTGGGCGTCAGTTAATGACGTGTGGGACAAGGTTGCCGAGGAACGCGCGGAGTTTGACGCTGAAGCTCCAGGTACGCAGCAGAAAACGGACGAGTTTGGTGACATCTTGTTTGCGCTGATAAACGTTGCTCGCTGGGAAGGCGTTGATGCGGAAGAAGCGCTGATGAGCGCCTGCAGGAAGTTCCGCGCTCGCTGGTCGTACATGGAAAAAGCAGCTGCTGAGAGAGGCTTCTCGCTTGACGAGAAACCCGAGCTACAAGAAGATTTGTGGCAAGAGGCAAAACGTCATCTTGATGCGTAAGCAAGCTGCACAGATTGTAGCGAAGATGTGCGACGTGCCGCAAAGCTTGCGACTTGCCGTTGGAGCGACGACTTCTATTCGGTAAAACGATGAAATTCCAAACTGAGGCAGGGCTATCGGCGCTGCCTCTGCCATAATAAAGATGTTGCAATTTGTTGCGACGCATCACCAAACAAACCAGAAATGAGATCCGTGATGAGTCAAGACACCACTAAAAAGAGTGGTACAAAAAGAAAAACAACGCCCACCAAGCGTTCCGTTGAGCCTCTTAAAGAGACTACCGCGGAGCATGCCTCTGGTGCTCTCAAAATATTTTCAACTAAAAAAGCCGAGAAACCCCAGGTAACTGAGAAATCTCAATCTGACTCAAAAGCTGTTGAGTCTGAAAAGGCTGCGACGGCCTCAAAAGACGCCGCGGTAACAAAACATGCTATGTCAACCAAAGACGCTTCTTCCCAGGAGAGTTCCAAGGACGTCAAGTCTAAAAGAACTGCTCCTGTTCAGAGGATTGATAGGACTCAGAGGTCCGAAAGAGGTCAAAAGTCTGAGCGCGGACAGAAGACTGAAAGAACCAATAAACCGCAGTTCAGCGTAGCTTCTCTGGTAGAGCTTAAAGACAACGCACTTGACTTCGCGCGCAATCATACCAAGCTTGTCGTTTTTCTCGGCGTTGTAATCTTCCTGCTTGTGGGATTGTATCCACCAATTCGTGGCTACTATCACGCTGTTCGCGAGCATGACGAGTTGCTGCTAAATCAGCAGAAGCTCGAGGAAGATCAAAAACGACTTGAGTCCGAGGTTCAGGGTCTGCAGACAAAAGAGGGCATCATAGATGAGGCCCATAAGCAGGGCTTGGTTTCTGGCGACGAGGAATCTGCACGGGTAGAGGGCCTTGATAAAAAGAAGGACGAGAATACCGTTCAGCATCCTGACTATCCTTGGTACATCAAGGTTGGGGACTTTGTTTTTGGATTTACACCAGGCGATTCCGGCAATACTGAGGCTCCTAAGAGCGCAAACTCTGACGATTCTACATCTGCACCAGCTCCTGGGGAGTCTCACGAGCAGAAGAACTCCGGAGAAGGCGGATCTTCTGAGGGGTCCGGTGCCAACGATTCAAAGTCTGATAGTGGGAACTCACACTAATGCTTCTAGCTGCAATTGATATTGGAACCGTAACTGCTCGACTTGCGCTTGCGCAGGTAGAAGACAGCCGCGTCATTCGCATGGCCAAATACACCGAGATTGTCAATTTGGGCGAGGGTGTTGATACGACAAAGCGCCTGCTACCCGAGGCAATTCATCGTTGTGTTGGTTGCGTTTCTTCCTACGTTGATCACGCGAGAAAAGAGGGTGCTGAGGCGGTTGTTTGTACGCTCACAAGCGCTGCTCGCGATGCAGAAAATGCTCCTGACCTGGGAATGGGTCTAGCATCACTGGGACTTGAGCCCATGATTATTCCAGGTGAAATTGAAGGTGCGCTCACATTTCTGGGTGTCTCTCACGATTTTGAGAATCATCGCATTCTTGTTGCCGACAGCGGTGGAGGCTCAACTGAGCTGGTCGTTGGCACGCTGGTGGGGCAGTCTGCGGCCCAAGGCGCAGGCCAGCAGCTTGGAGGGCAGCAGCTCGACATCAACTTTGTCGAGTCCGTTGACCTTGGCTGCAGACGTCTGACCGAGCGCTTTAACTTGTCATCTGATCATCCTTCGGCCGAGGACATTGATGGAGCACATACAATGGCAGCTCAGATGATGTCTGAGGCTATTGGACGAGCTCAACAGCAGTGTGCAGCGCCTGAGCTTCTGGTTGGTGTTGGAGGAACCGCTACCAGCCTCATTGCCATCAGGGACCACCTTGATCCGTACGATCCCGCAAAGGTGCACCTCAATCACATCTCGATTGATGAGGTGTCGCAGATAGAGGGGCTTCTCGTCAGCAAAACGTTAAAGGAGCGAGAAGACATAACGGGACTTCAGGCAAAACGTGCACCCGTTATGCTTGCGGGAACTATTTTGCTTGCAGAATTGATGAAGAACTCGGGCTTCAAACACCTGGTAGTAAGTGAGAGTGACCTGCTCTTTGGCCTGGTGATAACTGCTGCTGCCGTTCACCAGGGAAAGCAGTCGCCTGTGATTTGGCAGCCAATTTTGCGCCCGCTGAATTAAAAGTAGTGGCATAATAGCTAGACATATCCGGGGGCGTGGCGGAATTGGCAGACGCAGGGGACTTAAAATCCCTCGACTTCGGTCTTGCGGGTTCGAGTCCCGCCGCCCCTACCACTTTTGTTGCTGAATAAATATCGCTTTAACTGCGTATTTTCAGAAAATATTTAAGTATTAGGCGTTTTTGAGCGTGAAGAGTATATAGCTCTTGACCTGGTAAAACTTAACTCGACATTCAGCTCATGGGACAAAAATGGGACAAAAATTAGGACAAAGAGCGCGTTGTTGAGTTTTGATAATTCGCTATACAGAGGTCTGTGCAATGTTAAGATTATTGGCAGTGATACGTCTCGTTGACATTCTACGGAACCGAGACCAAAGAGCGGCTACCATCGTGTAGCTGCTTTTTTATAAGGAGAAGCTATGAATAAGCTTTTTCTTTCTATCGATCAGCAAATAGAGCTTTTAAATTCAAGAGGTGTTATAACAGATAAAAAGTCAGATAACTCCTATTCTGTTCTCTTTCAGAAACTTGTATACTACTTGTCTTGTATTTAACGTATGCATGACTAATTTCTAACTCACTTCGGAGGACCTATGTCATTTGAGACAGGAGTTTTTCCGGTTTTAGTTTCTGAGGGCGCAGCTGCAGAGGCACTATCTCCACAGGTCAGAGGTGGGCTCAATGCCTCGTCTGCTACGCCCCTTCATGTTCAGCTGTCAGATTTGATGCGCGTCAAAATTCTGTCAGAAGACTGGAAGGCGGGAACGTATATTCCGTCTGAGGCCGAATTTATGGCGCAGTATGGCGTCAGCCGTGGAACCATCAGAAAAGCTATTCAATCCCTGGTCAAAGAGGGTTTACTGCTTACTCAAAAGGGTCGAGCAACGCAGGTTATCTCTAACACCGTTCGTCATGCAGCAGGAAATACCGTACTTTCATTTGCAGCCGCGCTCAGAGATGGCGGCTTTGAGTATCGAACTGAAGTCCTCTTTAAGCAGGTAGTTCCTGCAGATCAAGCCGTTGCCGAGCACCTGGAGATTCCAATTGGCTCTGACGTGCTCTTTTTACGTCGTGTCAGGAGTGTCTCGGATAGGCCGGTGGTATGCCAGGAATCGTGGTCTAACCTGCTTGTTTGTCCACAGCTTGAGGAGGCAGACTTTGAGAATGAGTCACTCTTTGACGCAGTTGAAAGAACTTCTCAAAAAGAGATTGCGCGCTCTCGCATGCGCTATCAGTCGCAAATTGCAGGCAAAGACCATGCCGACTACCTGCAGTGTTCCCCAAACGAGGCCTTGCTTGTACTTGAGCAGGTAATTGAGCTGTCCGACGGCAATTGCATTGAGTGGAGTCAGACTTGGCTTGCCCCGCATCAGAGTGTTGTTGGCGTATCTGAGCAGGTAGATGGCTCTATTGGACCTCTGGACATCTCTTCTGTTCGTCAGTCAGAACACGTGGGTACATC
>QWCZ01001718.1_pt1 | contig 16175 bp, 7 predicted proteins | sample 1972651 | NCBI WGS metagenome assembly QWCZ01 (sample SAMN09866695, study PRJNA288562) | Human oral metagenome isolate pre1_saliva, whole genome shotgun sequencing... | isolation source: mouth | host: Homo sapiens | place: USA: California
AGTGTTTATCTTCCTGCAAGACCTACGCTCCACGCTCATTCCCACCATTGCCATTCCCGTAGCCTTGGTAGGCACATTCTTGGTGCTCAACCTCATTGGTTTTTCCCTCAACCTCCTCACCCTTTCTGCCCTAGTTCTCGCCATCGCCATTGTTGTCGATGACGCCATTGTCGTGGTGGAAGGCGTACACGCCAAACTCGATTTGGGATATACCTCCGCGCGCACCGCTTCTCTCGATGCCATGCGTGAACTAGGCGGTGCCATCGTTTCCATCACACTCGTCATGATGGCTGTGTTCGTCCCCGTTTCGTTCATGGGCGGCACAAGTGGCACATTTTATCGCCAGTTCGGCATCACCATGGCAGTAGCCATCGGCTTCTCCGCGCTCAATGCCTTGACCCTTTCTCCTGCCCTGTGCGCCATTATCCTCAAAGCGCACAACGACCATCGCAGTTTGGGAGAGCGTGTGCAGGTTGCTCAGAAAGCCGCTTTGGAGCAAATGAAAGAAAAATATGCCGTCAAAGGCAAGAAATTCGGTCTTTCTCTGCCCCCTTGGCTCACCCTGCTGTTGCTCGTCGCCACCATCGTCATGATGGTCGTAGGACTCTTCACTTTCGAACACGTCATCATCAGTATCATCGCTTGGGGCATTGCCATTGTCGCCATTTTAGGACTATTCTCCGACCGTTTCATCACCGCTTTCAACCAATGGTATGAGCGCATCTTGGAACGATATAAGAAGAATGTAAACCACTTCGTTCGCCGTCCCTGGCTCTCCATGGGCTTGGTGGTCGCTTCTATTGGCGGCTTGTTCTGGATGATGCAAGCCACTCCCACCACCCTTGTGCCCACAGAAGACACCGGCACTTTGATGGGTATGGTCGCCATGCCTCCTGGCACCTCTCAAGACCGCACTGACGAGGTGCTCCAACAAGTCGAAAAGATGGTGATGGCTTCACCCTTGGTGAAAAATACGATGGTCGTCTCAGGTTTCTCAATGATGGGAGGTCAAGGCCCTTCTTATGGTTCTTTCTTCATCAAACTCAAACCTTGGGAAGAGAGAAACGCCGTTACAGAGAGTGCCAAAATGGTGTTCATCAACTTGTTGCTCGAATCGCAGAAATCCTTCAAAGACGCGCAAGTCTTCTTCTTCCAACCTCCTATGATCATGGGGTACGGTATGACCAACGGATTCTCGCTTAACCTCCAAGACCGCACGGGAGGAGAACTCTCCAAGTTCAAAGACGTTGCCACCAACTTCATTGCCGAATTGAACAAGCGTCCTGAAATTCAGGCCGCGCAAACCAACTTCGACACCAAGTTTCCACAATACATCATCGACATCGATGCTGCGCAATGCAAACGCGCTGGCATCTCTCCGCGCGATGTGCTCTCCACTTTGCAAGGTTATTTTGGTGGCTTGTATTCTTCCAACTTCAACCGCTTTGGTAAAATCTATCGTGTCATCGTGCAAGCCGAATTTAGTGCACGCGCCAACATTGAGTCGCTCAACAACATCAAGGTACGCAATGCACGCGGACAGATGGCACCCATCACGCAGTTCATGACGCTGACGCCCACCGAAGGCCCCGACAACATCAACCGCTTCAACATGTTCACGTCCATTTCCATCAATGGTAATCCTGCCGATGGATATACCTCGGGACAAGCCATTCAAGCGGTGGAAGAAGTGGCAAAAGCAAGCCTGCCCGTGGGTTACACCTACGAATACTCAGGTCTCACGCGCGAAGAACAATCGTCTAGTGGTAACACCACAGCCATTGTGTTCGGTCTTTGCTTCCTCTTCATCTATCTGTTGCTCGCTGCGCAATATGAGAGCTACCTCTTGCCTCTCGCCGTGCTCCTCTCCGTGCCTTTTGGTTTGCTCGGTTCGTTCCTTTTCATCCAAGGCATCGGTAGTTTGAGCTTACTCCCTGGAGTGGCTGGTCAGATTATGGGAGCCGTCTTTGGTGAAGCGCAAAACAATATCTACGTGCAGATTGCCCTCATCATGCTTGTCGGTTTGTTGGCGAAAAATGCCATCCTCATCGTTGAGTTCGCCCTCGACCGTCGCAAAGCTGGCATGAGCATCACCACAGCCTCACTCGAAGGAGCAGCTGCCCGTCTGCGCCCCATCTTGATGACCTCTATGGCAATGATTATTGGGTTGTTGCCCATGATGTTTGCCTTCGGTGTAGGTGCCAATGGTAACCGCTCTTTGGGTACAACAGCCATTGGTGGTATGTTGATTGGTATGATTTGCCAAATCTTTGTCGTGCCTGCACTCTTCCGCATCTTCCAAGGCTTGCAAGAGCGCATCAAGCCTATGGACTTCTCAGATCTTCACAATGAAGAAGCAGAAGCTGACATCGAACAATATGCTAAATAAGGAGAGACTTCTCTGACCTCAATCCGCTAAACATTCTGCGCTGGGGAGCGCAGTGTTCTCTACTACGCTCCCCAGCAAAGTTTTCAAAAGTGGACTAAAGGTCTCCAATAAGTCTCCCCACCAACACGATATTTTCATGAAATCATTTCTATATATTGCTGCCGCTGCCACGCTCCTCACAAGCTGCAACACCTTGTTTGGCAAATACGAGCGCGACACAGCACGCACAGAAGCCTTTGTGAAGCAGCTCTATCGCGACACCGCAAATGCTGACGGAGCACTTCCTGCTACTGACACCACTTCGTTTGGTAATTTGCCCTGGCGCGAAGTCTTCAACGATGCCCATTTGCAACAACTCATTTCCACCGCCTTAGAGCGTAACGCTGACCTCCGCAAAGCCCAACTCACCGTCCAACAAGCGGAAGTGGGGTTGCGTCTCAATCGTTTGGCTTATTTTCCGCAAATTGCGCTCTCTCCATCGGGCACAGTGTCAAAAGTCTTTGTGGAGGGAATGACCACCAACGAAACTTATGCTTTTCCCGTGCAAGCCTCATGGCAAATCGATGCTTTCGGAAAACTCTATAATGCGAAGAAGCAAGGAGAACTCTCTGTGATGCAGGCTAAAGCAGCGCGACAAGCCGTGCAAACGAGCATCGTCGCTGCGGTGGCTAATCTCTATTACAGCCTGCAAATGCTGGATGAGCAACTCGCCACGACGCAAGCCACGTTGAAACTTTGGCACAAAAACATAGAAGCGATGACTGCGATGAAAGAAGCTGGTTACACCAACTCCGCTGCCCTTGCCAGTGCCAAAGCGCAAGTGTTGCAAATCGAAGCCACTGTGCCCACACTCACCGACAACATTAGTCAAGCTGAAAATGCACTTTGTTTGTTGCTTCACGAAACTCCTCATGGCATTGAGCGAGGAACTTTCTCTGCCGAAAACTTCCCCACATCTTTTTCTGCCGGACTTCCCCTCTCACTTTTGAGTAGTCGTCCGGATGTGGCGATTGCCGAAGCCAAACTCGCGAATGCCTTCTATGGCATCCAGTCGGCACGTGGTGCTTTCTATCCGCAAATCACGATTTCTGCGCAAGGCAGTTTCACTGACGCTCTCGGAAGTATGGTGGTAAACCCCGGTAAATTCATTGCATCGGGAGTGGCTTCGCTCACTCAACCTCTCTTTGCACAAGGCAAACTCAAAGGTGGTCTGGAGGTAGCTAAACTTCAACAGGAAGCTGCACAAATTGATTTTGAGAAAACACTGCTTACAGCTGGTCAAGAAGTGAGCAACGCCTTGAACAAGTATCACACTGCGTCCACCACAACTGCCATTGCGCAAGAGCGTCTCAAGGAATTACAAAAAGCCAATGATGACACCGAGTTTTTGTTTCGCAATGGAAATACGACAACCTATCTCGAAACGCTAACCGCGCAGATGAATCTCCTCAATGGCCGTCTTTCGCTCATCAACAATCGTTTTGAAAAGGTGCAAGCTGCAATCAAGCTCTACCAAGCTCTCGGTGGTGGAAGAATGTAATAATCTCTCACAAAGATAACACCATAATCAGTCCACTTGCCTACATGGATTCGGGTGCTCGCATCGGACAAAATGTAGAAATTATGCCTTTCGCCTACATCAAGGGCGTTGTCACCATCGACGATAACAGGGTGATTATGCCGCACGTGTCCATCCTCTATGGTACGCCATAGGCAACCACAACACGATTCACCCAAACACGGTGTTTGGTGTCAAGTCTCAATCTTTTCACAACGAAGAGGGTGAACCACCTGACGTTGTGATTCTGTATTCATAGATTTCGCTTCTAGCCGATTTTTTCACACGGCACCATTCTTCACGAGTGGTGCCGTGATTCTTGGTGTTGTCCGAAAGCTACGTATTGAATGTCTTCGGGAGCATACCGACATATCCCATAGACATCAAAATACAGCGCGACTTTTCTCTAATCAAGAAGAAAAGTCGCGCTGAACAAGCCGAAAATTAGCGTCTAAGTATCAGTGAAAGAATGTAGCTACACTCACCAAAGAAAGCAATCGCTACTGATGCTGCAATTCACTGTTGAGGAGATCGCGCATGAAAGTTGCAAGTTGTGGGGAAAATCCTACAGCGTGTAAATGCGTTAACGCATGAGCAAAGAAGTCTTCTTGCACATACTTAAGCTGCTCCTGTTCGAGATGCGCCATATAAAGTCGAGCTGCCATCGCATAATCCCCTAAGAGCAAGGTACAATGGGCTGCATTCTTCAACACATCGAGGTGATCGGGAGCTTTCTCTAGCAACACCGCATATTGATTTTGAGCCTCCTCTAGACGTCCCATCAGTAGATTGCATTGCGCTTTCAAAAGAAGGGCATCCCAATCTTCAGACTTGTGGTAAAGTATCTTGTGCACCTGCTCAAGCGCATCGCTATAGAGTTGCAAATCAAAGAAACGCTGCGCGAGAGTCTCTGCTATTTCAAGGTTCTCTGGATTCAGTTGTTCCAGACGAATCCAAGCTACCAAAGCATCTTCGTATTTATGCAACGCATCATAGCAATGAGAAAGCAATCGCAAAAGACTTTCATCATCTTCCTCTTCTACCAGTTTTTCCAACAACAGAGCAGCCTCAGCATAATGTCCTGTGGCATGATGACACTGCGCCAATCGTAAACGAACATCACGGTGCTCCTTAGGCAGAAGTTGGAAGAAGGTCAGGGCATGACGATAATCCTTGATGGCAAAACTAAGTTGTCCTAACATAGCGAGCGACGCTTCGTCCTCAAATGCCCCACTGAATAAGATAGAATCGCGAAGCAAAAGATTATCGCGATAGGGATTTTCGCCTTCATTGCGGTCCACAAAAAGATGAAAGAAACGATAACTGTCGTGGATATAGCCATTGTAAGCCAACTTAAGCGCGCGAAAATCCTGAGACTCCGTTGAAATGAGGTCAGCTACTCCACTATTCTTACGATGATTGCGCAAGATTTGGAGCATCGCTGTGTCTTCCTCTTCAAAATCAAAAACTAGGTCTTTGCTTTCGTCTGGTACTTTAGCAGAAACTTCCTCGATTTTATCTTTAATCTCTTGTGGTAATCTCTCAGCAAATCTTTTGCTTGCGAGATTCATTTCCGCAATGATATAGAGATCCGTGGAACCCAACGCACGATGTTGCAATTCGAGCTTTCTACCACCCACCTCTTCTAAATGTTGCAATTCTGGACGTTGCACTGTGAAGGGGATGAACCAATTTGCAGCATCTTGAAAAAAAGGAAAACGGCGATACATTTGCTTGAATCCTGCCAAAGCAATGTCTACGCCTGCCCAACCATCAACAAAGCGTTCTGCCACCATACTTGCTATCTCACGCATGAAAGTTTGTTTGGCTTGTGCATTTGAAGAATCTGGCATCTGTGACAAACGTTCCATCAGTTGTGAAGCATCAGTAGCCGTATCACGCGATTGCGCTGAAGCCAACATGGTAGACTGCACAATGCGCAAATCTTCTTGCCAAACTTCACGATGCGTCCACGCCTTCCATTGTTGAACCAAGGAAGGAAACAAAGCAATCTGTGCCGCTTGATGAATGCCAATATACACCAGTCCCACACAAAGACGCACACGCAATAGAGGAGAAAGTGTTTTTTCGGTTTGACGCAACAACCACGCGCATTGCGTTGGATCAAAACTTGCCAACAAACTTAACGTCACTGCAGAAAGCACTATAGCACGAGTGTCTTCGCTTCGATTGGGATGCTGCATAAGTTCTTCAGCAGCCTCCACTACTTCGGCTGTCCAAGGGGCAGCACAATAGAGTCTATCGAAGAGTATGTGATCGTCTATTTCGTAACGCAATACATTCTCAAGAGGTTGCTGCAGACGCTGATCGGCATACTTCTGCCACAATTTGGCACGCAGTTGCTGCGTATGCTCCACTGTAAAGGCGTGATGCAAGGAGAGTCCGAGGAGATAAGTGCGCTCAAACAAGCTCTCATTGCGCTCTTGATAAGTGGCACACGCCTCACCTTGTCGAAAATCACGCAAGAGACGCTGATAATCTGTCCAAATACGCTCATGCTCTTGACGACTGTTCCAGTCACCAACCCACGACAACTGCCCTTGAAGCGCGCGAAGCGCATCAAGCAACTGACGATTGTGAATGGCTTTCACAAAATCATCGCGGAGAGTGAGGTAAACGGTCATGTCCATGGGAGAAGCGTGGAAAAAATTTTGGAGCAAGCTAAAGCAAACTAGAGAAGATGCACGAAATGTGGAATACAGCGTATAAGGCAGAGGTTATATGGGCATCTCCTCTGGATGTCTCGCGCAATTTGCATCGACTACTTGCCGGTTTTCACCTCATTATAGTGAGGCAAATGCACTTGTTTCACTTGCTCAGGTATGAGTTTATAGGTGCGGATGAGCACACTGTCTAACACAGCACCAGGCTTATGGTTGATGCGCTGCACAGCTGCATTATACACTCGCTGCAACAACTGAGCTTGCTTGGATTTTTTAGCATCTTGTTGAGCTTGTGCACTGAGATACAACGTATGTTGATGGTAGGAGGAAGGCAATGTGGCTAACACACGTTGCCCATTTCCTTTGGCACGAAGGGCGAAAGGCTGCGGCAACACTGCTGCGTCTATTTGCTCATTGTCGAGCATTTGTTGGCGGATACGGTAATCGTTGATTTGAGGACGCAACATATCATCAAACTTCCAACGAAGACTGTCACGCAAATGCGCCGTGTATTGATCAGAACTACTATAACGCGCAATGGCAATGGTTCGTTGCTTGAGTTGCTTCATCTCAGTGAGACGCAAACGCCCACCGACTAACAGTTGCCACTCACCTTGCAGCGGAATCCATGCCACATAACCGCGCATCTTTCCTTGTGCAGCATAATGTTGTTGGCGCACAATGTCTGTGACGCCTGCATCAGCTCTAGTGCCTAACAAAGCTGTGTCCGCATCAAACTGAGATTGGTATGTTTTGATGCGAAGAGGAAGCGACAAAGAGTCTGCTATTCCAGCTGCTTTGGCATAGTAGAAAGGAAGACTCTCGTAGGTGGGAAGACAGGCTATGGTGAACGAAAGACTATCAGGCACATCGTTGGTGCTACTCACCTCTGTATTTTCGTCTTTGTTCGCTTTCTCTCCACCACAACTAGTGGCAAAACATCCCACAAAGAGAGCGATGAAAAGGAGAAGGGGAAGTTTTAGACTATTCATAAGCAAAAAAAGTTATAGAGCAGCAGTGACGGTGCACCGCTGTCCCTATAACTTTATAATTATCTATTAGTTTTTTGGCGATAGATTAGCCTTTGATGGCAGCAACACCGGGGAGTTCCTTACCTTCGATGGCTTCGAGCAAAGCACCACCACCAGTTGAGATGTAAGAAACTTGATCAGCCATACCAAACTTGTTGATGCAAGCTACAGAGTCACCACCACCGATGAGAGAGAATGCACCGTTCTTGGTAGCTACAGCGATAGCTTCAGCGATAGCACGTGAACCACCAGTGAAGTTGTCAAACTCAAACACACCAGCAGGACCGTTCCAGAGGATAGTCTTGGCGGGTTCGATAGCAGCAGCAAATGCCTTGCGGCTTTCGGGACCAGCATCAAGACCTTCCCAACCATCGGGGATGTTGTCCACGGGAACAACTTGTGTGTTGCAATCGTTCTTGAAGTCGTCACCAGCCACGCAGTCAGTGCCGAGCACGAGGTTCACACCCTTAGCCTTAGCCTTCTCGATGATAGAGAGAGCGAGGTCGAGCTTGTCTTCTTCGCAGAGAGAAATACCAATCTTGCCACCGAGTGCACGAGCGAAGGTGTAAGTCATACCACCGCAGAGGATGAGGTTATCCACCTTGTCCATGAGGTTTTCGATGATACCAATCTTGGTAGACACCTTAGAACCACCCATGATAGCAGTGAAAGGATGCTTGATGTTGTTGAGCACGTTGTCAACAGCAGTTACTTCCTTCTCCATGAGATAGCCGAGCATCTTGTGGTCTGCATCGAAATAGTCAGCGATGACAGCAGTAGAAGCGTGCTTGCGGTGAGCGGTGCCGAATGCATCCATGATGTAGTAGTCAGCATAGCTAGCAAGCGTCTTAGCAAATTCCTTTTGGCTTTCCTTTACTGCCTTCTTTGCAGCTTCGTAAGCAGGATCTTCCTTGTCAATACCTGCAGGCTTGCCTTCTTCTTCAGGATAGAAACGGAGGTTCTCGAGAAGAAGCACTTCGCCAGGCTTAAGAGCGGCAGCAGCTTCTTGTGCCTTTGCGCAATCAGGTGCAAAAGAAACAGGGGCATCGAGGGCAGCAGCTACAGCGTCCTTGATTTGTCCCAAAGAGAACTTGGGGTTAACCTTGCCTTTGGGCTTACCCATGTGGCTCATGATGATGAGAGCACCACCATCAGCAAGCACCTTCTTGAGGGTGGGCAACGCACCGCGGATGCGAGTGTCGTCGGTGATTTGGCCATTTTCATTGAGAGGCACGTTGAAGTCTACACGTACGATGGCCTTCTTGCCTGCAAAGTTACAAGAGTCGATAGTCATAATGATATGAGTATTGATGAATTATTTGTAATTGTCGAGGATTCCAGAATGCTCCGATACACCCTTAAAGAGACTTTTGATAGCCCCCAACAGAGAGGTACAGAGCGTGTCAAGAATTTACAGGGCAAATTTACGAAAAACTTTGGGATGTTGACTGTTTTATCGCAATTATTTTCGCCTTCTTCATCCAATGCAAAGAGAAAGTTGTACTTCTTTTTGCGCACATTACTTTCGATAGGTTCTAAAATGCGAAAAAGCACAGTCAAAGCCCCCCTTCCCTTACAGCGAAACGGGCTCCACGATGCCCGATGCCACATACCACAAATAGCCTTTCACGTTCTGTTTGCCCATTTGTTGAAGGAGCTGACAATAGTGTCGCACTTGTTCGTGATAGTCCGGACGCGGTAGTCCGAATTTATAGTCCACCACGATAGCTTCATCTCCACGCATCATCACGCGGTCGGGACGAGGAGCATGCACATTGCCGTTTTCATCGCGAGTCAAAATGGTGCATTCACGATAGAGTTGCCACGTGCCATCAAACCATTCCTTGGCGATTTCATGCTGCATCGCGCGGTGCAGGAGTTTTCGCATTTCCATCACCTTCGCCGCATCACCATCGGCATTGTCCGCTTGCACCGCTTCCATCAGTGCAGCATTATACAAGCGCGCACTTTGCGACTGACGGAACTTCACTTCATGGTTCGATGTTTCTAGGTTCACCCTTTCAGTAACCGCATTGATTTTGAAGGGATTCTTCGGCTTTTTCATCGCAGCCTTAGCAGTTTCCCCATCCTCGAGAGAAGCGGTTTGAGCAGCGACTGCGCACTCCGCATTTGAGGGTTCAGCAATCTCTAGGAGAATCTGGGTATCATCCTCTTCAAGTCGCACATCGCCATCGATCAATTCCGTCCATCCTAGTTGTGTGATGGTTCTCTGCAAAGCAGGCACGATGCTCTTCTCATGATTTCTGGTCAATCTAGGTGCACAAATCACCAAGTTTTGACGCGCACGGGTGAAAGCCACATAGAGCAAGTTGAGATTTTCGATGCGCTGATTTCGCAATTCCTGCAGATACTCGTCCACTTTCGGACTGGTCCATATCATCGACTGCTTTTGCCCACTACTCACCAGTTCCCAGTTGCAATAGGGAATAAACACGCTGTGGAAGTCCAGTCCCTTGGATTTGTGAATCGTCAAGATGCGCACCCCTTTCACCACAGAGGCTGGCACCGACTTTTTGCCTAAAGATTCCTCACAAACTTGGAGGAAACGCCCTATGTCAGGCACATTATCATCCAAGAATGCCACTACCATGTCCAGCAAACTATAGAGATAACTCGCCTCACCTGGTTGTTTATCGAGCTCTAAGTGATGGATCAACTGCTGAATGAGGTCGTAGAATGGCAGCATTTGATAAGACTGTTTGCTCCATTCCTCCAAAAGACCACGCACTTTATCCTTCGCTTCCTCTGGACAGTGCTTTAAGACATAGTTCAAAGCCACTTCGTCCGTGGCATTGTGGATATATTGAAGTGCTTTCACAATGAGCTGCACCCCTCGAGAAGCAGATAGTACATACGCTTCATCAGAGACTAATTCTATGCGAACGAAATCCTTATCGTTGGCATGCTCCTTTTCATATTCAGCAAAATACTCGATGAGTTTTCCGCTATCTTTATTGTTACGCACCAAAATTCCCATCTTGTCAAAGGGCACTCCGGCACGATACAAAATCATGATTTGTTTTCGCAAATCATCTTCGGGCGAAAACTCTTTGTTTTCTCCTTCGTTCTCTTCGCTTGCTTCTGTTGCATCTGCCTTGTTCTTCGCAGAAGAAGTTGTCTTCTCGGGCTTTTTCTCTATCAAGACACGCACAAAGCCGCCTTCGCGCACGGGCTTTTGCTTCACCAAGTCTTCTGCATAAAGCGACGTGAGCACACCACCCTCTCCTGCTGCATCTCCTTCGCTAGCATCAGCTATCACTTGCGCCATCTTCACGAAGACTGCATTATTGAAGTTCACAATCTTCTCTCCACTTCGGAAATTGGAATCGAGGGTTTGAATATCCGTGATTGCATCATCTTTGATGTTTGCCAATCCCGACCAGTCTCCTCCACGCCAACGATAGATGCCTTGTTTCACATCGCCCACCAACATACAACTATTGCCGTGTGCGATGTTCTCCACAAAGAGATTGCGCAAATTGGTCCACTGCAGTTCGGAGGTGTCTTGGAATTCATCGATCATCACATGGTTAAACTGCGTGCCAGCTCGCTCAAAGACAAACGACGCCTCACTCTGTCCCACCATTTCGGCAAAAAGAATCGGGGTATAAGCCAAGAGGAAAGTGTCGTTCTCCGTATTGAGTTCTTGCACGGAAGCTGAGATGGCATCGAGCAAGCGAAGTTCATTGAAGTGCTGCAGACTCAAATCGCACGAATTGATGGTAAAGTTGGCGTTATCAATCGTGGAGAGCAACTGGTCTAAGTGATTGGAAACATCACTTGCCCAACTTTCATATTTTGGAACACCCTTATCTGCAGATTTGAGGGCATTACTACTATCATCGACAATATTCTTTACAGTTTTGCTCGGATCCGTCTTAGAAAATTTATACTTTATGGCACGATGCAGATACTTTTCTACATCTCCACCGCGGCTGATTCGACCATATCCTTCAAAACCAACAATAAAATCTTCCGCATCCTGCGCTGACTGCTTGATATCCTCCACACATTTCTTTTTCAAATCACGCAATTTATTCCGATAGCGATCGGCTAAGGCATTGTCAAGCGTGATATTTTGGAGCAAACGTCGCTGTTTCACATAACTCTCTTTGGTCAGTTCTCGCGCCAGATTCGACAAAGAATGCTCCACACGCCAACTTTTGTCGCTATCGTCTTCCAACCTCTGTTCGATATATTGCGACACCCATTTCAATTCTTGCGAATTGGGTTCGAGGCCTTGCAGCATTTTGTCCACACCTCGCTGCAACAAATCATCGTTGTTGAGGTCTACTTTGAAAGTGGCAGTCAAACCAAGTTCATGCGCCAAATTGCTGAGCAACGATTGGAAGAACGAGTCGATGGTGGTGACATGAAATCGATCGTAGCCGTGCAGAATCTGGCGCAACAAGCTCCGTGTCATGAGCGAAATCTCACGATCACTTGCTGGTACCAACAACTTCTGGCGCACCACTTTCAAGAAGGCTTGTTGCTCTTCCACGCAGTGCGCGAGTTCGTAGAGATTTTCCAAGATACGCTCCTTCATCTCCGTGGTCGCCTTGCGCGTGAAGGTTATCGCCAACTGATGACGATGCGGTTCACGAGCTGTCTTGAAATCATTCAGAAGATTGGCTATAAATTCCGCAGCTAGCGTATAGGTTTTTCCAGCACCAGCCGAAGCTTTATACACGTGTATTAGTTTGGAAGTGTTCATGGAGTTTTCTTTTGGAAGTTGTGCTTCACTATTGGTCCTTGTCGATGGTTTTCGATCCATTTTTCCGCGATGTCCACCCTCGCAGAGCTAAAGTGCGAGGCACATCTCACACTCACTTTTTGACGACAAAGAGATGGTCACTAATCAGTCACCATCTCCCACGCAAAGGAGGTATTCCTCTGTTGTTTGTGCTTGGTATTACTACTTATTTCTTACCCAAACGATACACCTGCTTTGTCCCCTTTGCCACCAAACTGTCGGCGGAGAGGGTCATGATTTGTACCGTGTCGGGACTTGTTGCCACATTGAGCAAGAGTTTACCATTGATGATTTTGAAATCATGGGTCAAAGCCTTCACTTCCGTCACGTTGATGGCACGATCAAGCGCTTCTCCTCCATCGGTGGTGGTCAAGGCAAACTCATCTCCTATACGCACATCACCATAGACGACAGCTTCACCACCATCTTGATGCGAGCGCAACAATTCGAGTTCTTGACCAGAAGACTGCTGCACCGCAAACGTGCTCATACCAAAATCGTCTACAACCTTCCCATAAAGAGTGCTGTCAACCTCCGCAGGAGCAACAACAGTAGTGGTGTCCCCCTCTGCGCCCTTCTTCGACTTAAACCAATCGCACGAAGCAAACATAGTGAGCACAGCAGCCACCGTGGCAAAAAGTAATTTACGCATTGCGTTATCTTTTAGGATTTAATTGCAGCGAATTTACATAAAAAAGAGCACCGAAACAAGCAAATCCGAGGAAAATATCTCATATATAGCTAAATATCATTCGTCAAGCGCGAAAAATCCAGAAATAATTACTATATTTGCAGCGGCTTATGGCTCAACGGCTCATGAGCCACCATTGACATGTCGGTCAATGTGGGTGCAGCCCCCGTTTCTCCAATATGGGACACCTACTTTGTGCGGACTTTCGATGGCACATCATTCATTCATTTATTTATCTACAAACTTAACATTAATGGAGAATCTCAAAAACATTGCTCCTTTGGCCGATTTCGACTGGGACGCATTTGAAAACGGTAGCGTAGCTGGCGAAGCTAAGGAAACTCTCGTTGCTGCCTACGACCAAACTCTCAACAACGTTCACGAGCACGAAGTTGCAGAAGGTGAAGTTACTAACATCACCAAGCGTGAAGTTGTGGTGCGCATCGGTTCTAAGAGCGATGGTATCATCCCCGTAAGCGAATTCCGCTACAACCCCGATCTCAAGATTGGTGACACTGTAGAAGTTTACGTGGAAAGCCTCGAAGACAAGAAGGGTCAACTCGTACTCTCTCACAAGAAGGCTCGCGCTAGCAAGTCTTGGGAGCGTATCAACGAAGCCCTCGAGAACAAGGAAATCATCAAGGGTTTCATCAAGTGCCGCACCAAGGGTGGTATGATCGTAGACGTATTCGGTCTCGAAGCGTTCCTCCCCGGTTCACAAATCGACGTGAAGCCCATCCGCGACTACGATGTATTCGTTGGTAAGACTATGGAATTCCAAGTTGTCAAGATCAACCAAGAATACAAGAACGTTGTAGTTAGCCACAAGGCACTCATCGAAGCTGAACTCGAAGCTCAAAAGCAAGAGATCATCAGCAAGCTCGAAAAGGGTCAAGTGCTCGAAGGTACCGTTAAGAACATCACCAACTACGGTGTGTTCATCGACCTCGGTGGCGTTGACGGTCTCGTACACATCACTGACCTCTCTTGGGGTCGCGTGAGCAATCCTCGCGAAGTGGTTCAAGACGACCAAAAGCTCAACGTGGTTATCCTCGACTTCGACGAAGAAAAGAAGCGCATCGCTCTTGGTATCAAGCAACTCACTCCTCACCCCTGGGATGCACTCGATCCTAACCTCAAGGTGGGCGACAAGGTTAAGGGCCGCGTAGTAGTGATGGCTGACTATGGTGCATTCGTAGAAATCGCACCTGGTGTTGAAGGTCTCATCCACGTTTCTGAAATGTCTTGGAGCCAACACCTCCGTTCTGCACAAGACTTCCTCAAGGTAGGTGACGAAATCGAAGCTGTAATCCTCACCCTCGATCGCACTGACCGCAAGATGTCTCTCGGCATCAAGCAACTCAAGGAAGATCCTTGGAAGGATATCGAAGTGAAGTACCCCGTTGGTTCTCAGCACACTGCTAAGGTGCGCAACTTCACTAACTTCGGCGTGTTCGTAGAGCTCGAAGAAGGTGTTGATGGTCTCATCCACATCTCTGACCTCTCTTGGACTAAGAAGGTGAAGCACCCCAGCGAGTTCACTCAAGTTGGTGCTCCTATCGAAGTTAAGGTGCTCGAAATCGACAAGGAAAACCGTCGTCTCAGCCTCGGTCACAAGCAACTCGAAGAAAATCCTTGGGATGTATTCGAAACTGTATTCACCGAAGGTAGCACTCACGAAGGTACTATCACCGAACTTCACGACAAGGGTGCTGTTGTTCAGCTCCAATATGGCGTTGAAGGCTTCGTAACTCCTAAGCACCTCGTGAAGGAAGATGGCAGCAAGGCTCAACTTAACGACAAGCTCAACTTCGTTGTGCTCGAGTTCAACAAGGACGGCAAGCGCATCCTCCTCTCTCACACTCGCACTTTCGACCAAAGCGTATCTGCAGAACGCAGCGAAAAGAAGACTCGCCGTGCTGCTGCTCCTCGCAAGGAAGAAAACACTGCTAACATCCAAAACCAAGCTGCTTCTACTAGCCTTGGTGACATCGATGCTCTTGCAGCGCTTAAGGCTAAGATGGAAAAGGGTCAATAATCTCCCCTCTTTCTCTTCTCACCTAGCACCTACTCCACCTCGGAGTAGGTGCTTTTTTGTTTCCCCCCAATCGCCAAAAGGTTATTACATACTCAACAGATTCTATTCAATTGTTGAGTAAATAGCACACTGTTTGCCTTTGGTGTAGTAGACCAAGACTAGAACCAACGAGAGATAAGATGCAAATAAGAAAATGAAAAAGGAGAGGTCCTAATCTTTTCCGTTACCAGTAACGCTTTTACGGTCTAATGACCAATTTGGGTTAAAAGCAAAGTGCTACATTATTTTCGAGCTTCAGCTTTGTTCACGTAGTTCAGTACGCTCCCTTCAGCCTCAATGCCTTACATTTTATCCCTATATAAAAGACCCAAGAAACACCGAAAAACTTCATAACAACACGTAGAGCCTCAAAAAGACATCTCAACACACAAAATCGCCTCACAATGAAAAACGCTGCGGAATTGAGGTTTAAACAAATAGGTGCTTAATTGGACTTCAATTAAGCACCTATTGGAGGTTAAGTAAGACTTAGTTGCGATGCAAGTAAGCACCTGTAAGGATTGGAATAAGGAAAAAACAGGACATTATGCCCCTCCCTTTTGGGAGGAGGAGGGGAAGTCCTCTTTTTATTGTTCAGTATAATCTGCGATGAGCTGCTGGAGTCCTTCTTTTGTGCGGGTGTCATACTTGGCAGCATCCATACTCGGCTTATTCAGATATACCGTAGTCAGCTTAATTCTTTTCTTCTCGCTTCGTGCACCTAATAATGCTTTGTCTCCAAGATAGATGGCTTCCTTTCTGTCCTTCAGCTTCAGATAAAGTTCATCTTTATCTAATGGATGTTCCAGGATGTAATTGCCCTTTCCGTCGGTAAAGATTACCTCGAAGAACTGTGGGTGGCGTGTTCCGATATTAAGAGAACCATTGCCGCCGGCGTTTCTTAACGCACCGTCTTTTGAGCCCTTTGTACCGATATAGGTCTTGCCACCTGCATAGACGGTTACGTTGTC